>Ga0233444_10002690_pt1 | contig 18364 bp, 18 predicted proteins | sample SI_124_October20_6_FD_182792 | JGI IMG/M metagenome (GOLD analysis project Ga0233444, IMG submission 182792) | Seawater microbial communities from Saanich Inlet, British Columbia, Canada - SI_124_October2016_10_MG | ecosystem: Environmental > Aquatic > Marine > Inlet | place: Canada: British... | reverse complement strand
AAAAGAAGGCGTAAGCGGCTTAAAATGGTTATTATTAGCTTCTTCTATATATGTAGAACAACCATTTACAAAAAATAACATAGATATAAAAATATAATGTTTCAAATTAACCTCTATTAATTACAAGTTCTGACTTATAAATCTTAACATATCGTCAACACCAGATATGGCCTTAGAGTTAACCTCATAAGCCCTTTGTGTTTCTATCATATCAACTAATTCTTGAACCACATTCACATTTGAGCTTTCAAGAGCCCCTTGTACCAAACTTCCAAAACCATTTTCAAAAGGGTTTGCAACCACAGGTGGTCCACTAGCAGGGGTTTCTATTAACATCGATTGTCCAATAGGCTGTAAACCCCTTGAGTTTGCAAAATCTGCTAACTGAAATTGTCCAACTTCTTCTGCTTCCACCTCTCCTGGGTTCTGTACGGAAACTATTCCATCAGCTGAAATGTTTATGCTAGTTACGCCCTCTGGTATAGCAACTTCTGGTTGAACTACATAACCAGAAGCAGTCGTGAGAAGACCTTCGGCATTCCTGCCAAAAGCACCATTCCTTGTATAGCCAACTCTTCCGTCTGGCATTAACACCTGAAAAAATCCTGACCCATCTATTGATACGTCTAGAGAGTTATCAGAGGATACTATATTACCCTGCGAAAATAATTTGTCAGCGCTTATAATACGTACGCCTGTTCCAACTGAAAAAGCTGAATTCGTTCTGGTTTCACCAGAGGTTTGTGCGCCAGATTCTTTAATTACTTGATATAAGAGTGTCTCAAAATTAGCTCTGTCTTTTTTAAAGCCAGTAGTGTTTACGTTAGCTAAGTTATTAGCTATAACTTGCATTCTACTATTTTGTGCATTTAAACCAGTTTTTGCAACGTGCATTGCGTTAGACATTTGACACTCCTCTTAATATTTATAAAAAGGATGTTGCAATAGGTATGCCAAATTTTTTTAAATAATTTATCCAGGCATTCTCATAAGAGAGGCTGTAGCTTCGTCAATTTCTTTTGCTGTAGTTAAAAATTTAACGTTTACTTCATATGCTCTTGATTGATCTATACCTGCCACTAATTCATCAACAGATTTTACGTTTGAACCTTCTAAAAATCCATTTAATAAGATTGCTCTATTATCTGGTTCAGGAATTGATCCATCAACAGGCCTAACAAACCCATCAATGGTTTTTGTTAAAGGTACTTCTGATCCAGCCGTGGTTGCTAATTGAGCAACTTTTACTTTCTGTCCGACAGGGCCATTCAAAGGTTCAATTTCTATGATCCCATTACCAGATATCGTAATTGTTCTATAGGGAGGAACTACAATTGGTTCTAAATCTGTGCTTAGTGGCTGTGTTCCGGTACCGTCTGTTAATATTCCATTTGCAGAAACACCGAAATCACCCCTCCTTGACATTGCAATTTTACCACCCGATGACGGCTGAACTATGAAAAAACCATTTCCATCAATTGCTACATCCATCGGAGAACTAGTTTGTGACATTGGTCCAGGGGTGCTATCAAAACCTCCTGGCTCTTGTAAGGCCATAACTCTTGGGTCTATACCTTTGTCGCGATCAAGGTATACAGAAGAAAAATTTATTTGAACGTCTTTTTGAAAACCAGGAACGCTAACATTGGCAAGATTTTGTGATGTAACTGACTGATTGTCTCTTAAGATACTCATGCTGTTAAGGGCTGTATAAATACTTCTGTCCATGATCTTTTCCTTTAGCTAGTATTTACTAGGTTCTTATTTGAATTATAGCTTGGGTTAAGCTGGTATTAGTTTCAATGGTTTTTGCATTCGCCTGAAAGTTTCTTTGAGCGGTAATTAAGTTTACAAGCTCCTCAGTGATATCAACATTGGATCTTTCTAACGAACCAGATAAAATTGTGCCATAACCATCTGCTCCAGCTTCTCCTACAGCTGCTACACCAGAAACTGATGTTTCAACATAAGTAGCGTTACCAATTTGTTTTAGTCCATTTTGGTTGTTAAAATTTACCATCACTAGACGGCCTAAAGCTAAATTTAATCCATTTGTATAGTTAGCACTAACTAGTCCGTTTGCAGCTATATCAAGTCCGTCTAACTTTCCAACAGTTTGACCATCTTGAGTAACAGATTTAACATTAAAATCAGATGCAAATTGAGTTGATCCGTCAAAATTCAAATCTAAGTCAATCGACAGTGCATTCGTTCCAGTTGCTGCGTTTGCAGCAAAGTCACCTTTATATCCAACTTTTTGGATAGGGCTTACTAGGTTTCCTTGGGTATCAAAAGTTAATTCTCCCGGCTTTAAAAACACTTTAGCAAAAGTACCGTCAGTTGTTGCTGTCCATGAATTTTCCGGAGCTAACGTCGTAGTAGTTCCAGCATCATTCACGTATAAAGATTGTCCTGTTGCTGAACTAGCAGTAGCGTTGGCCATATTAACAAAGGAAGGTGTTGTTCCAGTAACAAGTTCAAGGTCATCTAATCCCATACGCGAACTACCAGATACAAATATTTTACTATTTAATCCCGTTGTGCCGGTTGTAAATGAAAAAGAATTACCCACTGTATCATATGACACACTCACGCCATTTACTGTATTACCTGAACTATCTTCCATTTGATTAATTCTAGATTGTAACGCTGTAGCTAATGAAGTTCCGTTATAAACACCTTCTGGAACTTGAATAGCAGCTGTAATATCGTTTACGTTGACAACAAATATAGTTTCCTCTGCAGCATTAGATAAGAAAAAATCCTCTGATAAATCTTCATTTGATTGCTTCCCATTTAGAACTGCAGCAGAAGATTTTAATCCCTTACCAGAAGTATCAGCAGTTACTGTTGAAATAGCAGTTGTAGCATTTATACCTAATAGAGCGCTTGTTCCTCCAGTACCTGCAGTTGAAGCAGTAGCCACTCCGTCTATTATGGCTAATCTACCAATTTCAATATTTGAGGATGCCTGGCCACTGTCACCAACACCAACGGCTGAGTTTGATGGAATATTCTCACCTGTCGATCCACTTGCAATGCTAAATTTTCTAGTAAGGTTATTATATGATACTTCAACCCCATATGCTCTCTGGGTATCTGCTGCTATTTGATCACCTGTAAATAATACAGACTCTGCTTTCAATACAGCACCCCCACCAATATTTGATGAAGCCTTATTAGTTTGTGTTTTTAAGCCTATTGCGTTCGCCTTATTTCCTTCACCTGGTGCATAAGCAGAAAAAGAAAACATTTTACTTGCTGTGGATGTTCCTATTTTAGAAGGAATGCCTTGCAATGTAAAATTTTGCCCAGATGAATCATAAGTTATTTTTAGAGCAGGATCTGCTTCATCAACCCAATCATCCGTAATTGAAATTTCTTGAAAAATATCTGCGTCATCACTATGGGCTGCAGCTGTAGTTCCCCCCGCACCTCTAGTTAAACCCGTAAACGAAGTTGCTGTTTTTCCAGTATAAGCAATTACCTCTGTGCCAACCCTTATAAAACCAGTGTCTTCAAATCCCACTGTAGAGTCAACTGTTAGACTGGTAACTGAAGCATTTATTGCTCCATTTATCTCTGTTGTTCTTGTCTCTAGTCCCATTGTTTCTACTGATGTAACAAGACTTACATCAGCAAGAAGATCTATATCTAAATTATCAGAACCTGTGGCTGCTGTAGTTCCATTAACAGCTCTTGTAATACCTGATAAAGTTAGTGTGTTTGCTGAAGAAGCAGTTAGAGGTCTAGAAGTTGTATCAGCTGTCCAACCAGTATAAGTAATGTGTTCTGAGCCAACCAATAATGTACCACTTTTAGGAAATGATGCATTTGTTAAATTATCGATTGTCATCGTGCCACCATTTGCAGGACTAGTTGCAGTAATTGCCCCTTTAAGTTTTGCCTCTGAACCTGTGTATGTGGTTGTATGACCTTGAGCTTTGACACCAATGGTAAAAGTAGTTGCTGTTTTAGCTGTATAAGTCATTTTTTCATTGCCTACTAAAATAGTTCCAGTATCTGGAAATCCTTCTGTAGAACCAACAGTAAGCGTTCCACCAGCTGCGGGTGCAGTACTTTCAACTTTAGCAGCAGCATATGTGTTTCTTAATTTATCAGTAAAACCACTAAATATGTCATCAGAAAAAGAAGCCAACGTAACTGTTGCATCATCTAATGCAGCAGCTGCACCAACACTATTTGAGTTTCTAGTAATTCCCGTAAACGTAGTAGCTGTTTTTCCAGTATAAGTCATTTCCTCTGTACCTATTAACAAAGTACCTGAGTCAGGAAAACCTGTGGTCGTATCTACTGTTAGTGATGTGACAGAGTTATTTATAGCACCATTAAGAATTGTATTTGCCTGTTTTGCATCTTTGTTAAGATAAGCATGTTTATTTAATTCTTTTAGAACAATTCTATTACTTCCAAAATGTTCTGTCTGATTATCAAAAATTCCTGTTCCACCCTCAAAGTATGCAGAAACATCTTTTGACGTAGTATGTAACACTTTTATTTTAGTGTCAGTTATGTTTATAGCTGCCGTTGAATCAGATTTTAAGTTTAAAAAAGTGTTCCCATTAGCATCTGTTCCAGCACTGGAAACAGAAAATTTTGCCCCGTTATATTTTAGATTATTTACAGTAGATGTAGTTGTATCAAATTCTCCAGCTAAATAAACTTCTGTAGGGAAAGTTGTAGTACTAATCGTTGCATCTGGATCATTTACATAAACCTTTAACGTACCACTTGCGTCTTGAACCATAGTATTACCACCAACGGCTTTTACATCTAATGATTTTTCAAAAATATTTAATGTAGGTGAGGAATTATTGTAACTATGAAGTAGAAATTTTGTTTCATCACTAATAGAGTTTTCATCTGTTAAATCTGTTGCAGGTTGTTTGTAGTTAAAACTCAACACTTCAGTTTCCTTAATAGCACCTGTTAATTTGCTACCTGTTGCTCTTGCAAATAGTGATGAACTTACTCCATATGTTGAAGAGTTGTTGGTACTGCCATCAGCCGAAACTGCAGCTCTATTTAGAGCATCGTTAATTTGTAACTGTGAATGAGCTAGAAATTCTTCTCTAGTAAAGTTTGGTGATGCAACGTTTTCTATACCATTAGTTGCAGCAAACAAGTCCTCTGTAATAAAACTATCTTGCATCAAGTCAACCTTAATGGCTGTCAAAGTTTGTAATTCATCGTTATTATCTAATTGGTTAAACTGAATAGAAAAGCTACCATCAGTTACTGGATCAATAGAAAGCTTAGAGTCATCTCCAAGTCCTGCATTGATTGCTCTTTGAACTTCTGAAGCTAAAGTAGCAGCTGTGTATGAACCTGGTCTTATGTCGATACTTTTAAATCCGGCACTACCTGTTGTATCATCAACCCTAACAGTTAAAAAATCTTTGCCCCAATACGTTGACTTATTTAAGGTAGGATTTGCTTCATATGTTGTATTATATTGCAATGGGTCTGTAACAACCGTAATTGATGGAGCAGTTGCAGTAAAAGCAGCGTCTTCCAACACTGTAGAAGTAACAGTAGCAGATTTAGAAACTGTTTTGTTTGATAGATCGTCTAAATAAAATAATGGTTGAGTTTGTGCTACAGAAATAATTTGTGGCTTTTCATTCATTGGTATAATTTGTCCAAATCTATCAACGACTAAGGTCTGACCTGTTGGTGAAATTGCTTCTGTTAAAGATGGCTCTACCTCTCTTCCATCAACAATGAACTTTGTTTGGTATTTATGAGTTGCTTCATTTCCCTGCGCTGCTTGTGTTTTAATAAAATAAGCGGTCGCAATAACAGGATTTCCTAAATTATCAAATATAGTAACAGATGTTGATGAATTAAAAGTAGCTGGGTTTGTTGGGTCAAAATCATCTGCAGAAGCAAAAACTGAAGAGGATGCTGGCAAATTAACAGCTAATTCCAAGTTATCGGTTTTTTTAGCTTCTCCTGCTTCTAATTCTAACTTTAATGGTTGAGCATCAACTATTTCTCCGCCTTGAACAGATCCATCGTCAGAAACTGGCAAAGCAAGAACAAACTGTCCAGCAGAGTCAACAACGTATCTATCATTATTAACTGAAAAAGAACCGTTTCTTGTGTAAACAGTTTGGTTTGTAGTTAAAGAAGGTTTCAATGCAAAAAAACCTTGACCAGATATGGCCATGTCTAATGCGTTAAGTGAAGATGAAACGTTTCCTTGTGTAAATTGTTGTTTTATACCTTTTAAAATAGTACCAGAACCAATTGAAGATGAACTATTCTGTAACGGCGAGGTAGCAAAAATATCACCAAATTCCGCTTTACTTCTTTTATAACCAGTTGTAGCCACGTTTGCTATGTTATTTGAAGTAGCTGAAATATCTGCCTGTGATCCGTTTAGTCCTGTAAGGGCGGTATAAAATGACATCTCTAATTTCTCCTAGTAAATAATGTAATTAATTCTTAAATCTAACAACTTGTGATGGATTTATAGTTCCATAATCTTCAACTTCAAGCATGACACCATTATCGGTCTTTGAAGTTCCTGACACATTAGCAAACACTTGTGTTGCAAGCTCACCATTATCACCTGTATTTCCAGTAAATGCCCTTATTGTAATTGGATGACTGGAAGATAAGACATCATCAGGTAAATCTTTCCATTCAAACCCTACTAATCCTGCACTCTGTACGCCCAAAGCGTCTTGATGCAAGACTTCACCATCGCTATTTTCAAAAATAATATTTAGATTAGCTGCTGTTTTAGGTAGATCTACAACACCACTAATTGTACCTTCTTTACCTGGCCTAGCATATTTACCAGGTACTAAAACTGAATGCCCCATCAACTGTGTTGTTGAAGCAATCCTCATTTCAGATAGTTGTTCACTAACTGATTTCATTGTCTCATCCATAGAAGTTATTCCAGTTACTGTAGAAAACTGGGCCATTTGAGCGATAAAGTCTGCATTGTCTACTGGTTCAAAAGGGTCTTGGTTTTGAAGTTGAGTAGTCATTAATTTTAAAAAATCATCTTGTCCGAGTTGATCTTTAGTTTCTCTTGGAGCAAACTTTTCTTTAGAAGAATTTATTCCTAATTTATCTAATATATTGTTTAAGGACTGATTTGATGAGTTTATTTCAGACATGTTATTCCCTTATTTTCCTATTTGTAAAGTTCGCATTGTTAAAGCTCTTAATGTGGTAACAACTTCAACATTATTTTGATATTGTCTTGATGCCTCCATCATATCGACCATTTCTTCATCCACATTAACTGGAGCTTTATATACATATCCGTTTTTATCTGCTAGTGGATGAGCTGGCATATATGATCTAATTGGCTCTCTACCAATTTCCTTAACTTCGACAGCATCAACAGTTGCTACTCCATTTTTTTTTACTAAATCACTATATTGAGTTTCAAATATTGGCTTTAGTGGCTTGTAAGTTGTATTAGGGTCGCCTGTAGTTGATCCAGCATTTGCTAAATTTGAAGCAACTGTGTTTAATCTAACCAACTGGGCAGCCATAGCTCTTCCAGCAATATCATATACAGATTTAATATCCATTACTCACCCCGTATCGCTGACATTATTTTATTAATTTTTCCATTCAAGAAATTAACTGTTGACGAATATCTCATTGAATTTTCTGCAAATTGCATTTGTTCAACTGCTAATTCTACAGTATTACCATCCAAAGAGGCTATTAATGGTTCTCTATAAGACGTTTCATGAATTGATTTACCAGAGTTTTGAACGATGTGACTTTTGTGTGTTGTTCTAACTGGACCGTTTTGATCAAATTTTTTGATTTCATCTTCAAAGCTAATATCTCTAGCTTTGTAATTAGGCGTAGCGGCATTAGCTATATTAGACGCTAAAATATTATTTCTCTTACCCCTTAATTGAAGGGATGAGGCATAAAAAGATAGCTGATCTTTAATAGTATCCATAGTTAAAACTCTTATTGTTAGTATATTACGGGGTATATTTGCAAATAAAGTGCCAAATAAATTAATGTTTAAATAAAGTAATTTTTTTATTTATGTTTATAGCTTTAAGAATTTTTATATTGTCGTATATAATATATGGCTATAGGATAGAAAAATGGATTTTTCAGATAAAATAATAGATAAAAAAGAAGAGTTGTTAGATGAATTTGAAAATTTAACACTTAAAGAAATTTCTTTGCGAATTAAAGAAATGTCCTTTGATGAGACAGATTTAATAAGTAAGATTGCTTGTCTCGCAGCCAGAGTTTCAGTTTTAAATAAAAGAATACAAGAAATTATCAACGACAATACAATCAATGACAATACAACAAACGATAATATTAAATTAAACAATCCTAAGAAAATTGATAATATCGTTGATAAATTGTTAGAACCATCCGAACAATCTATTGAAAACCCCATTGAATGGGTCAGAGTTCAAATTAAAGAAACTGCTGAGGTTAATGGAGTTAGATTTCCCTCTGGAATACAAATTGACGTTACTAATGAAGATGCTCAAAAGATGATAGAAGGAGGTAAGGCTATTTTACTAGAAGATGATGAAGATAAAGAGAAGCAATAACTATTATTTTCTATAATAAGTGTATATGGCCTCTATCTCATCGTCTCTTAAATTTGTTTCACTCCTAATGCTTTCTTTACTTTCACCCTTTCTTGCCATGTCAATAGCAATACTTAAAGCGTCTTCTGAACCTTTAATATTACCCAATCTACTGATTTCTCTCTCTACAAAAGATATTTTTTCAGTTATTTTTAAAATTTGATTTTGTTGTAGATCTAAAATCTTTGCTATGCTTGCAAGATAATTATTAGCGTCTTTGTTGGACTTATTAATTATTTCAAAGAAACTAATAATCATAGCTTTATTTTGGTTGAATTTGTAGCTTTGATAAATAAATAGCGAAAAAAAACCAATGACTATCAATAAAATTGAAAAAAAAGCTATTATTTCAAAATTGGACAATAAAATTTCAATAAACATATTACTATATTCATGATTTTGGTACAAATTACCATAAGTTTTTTATAAGTTATATTTTATAATTAGAAAAAGAGTTAGCTAGATCAGCTTTTGGTAAAATTTTAGATTCAAGTAATTCAATTTTAGATAATATATTAATTAAAGTTGCTTTGTCATCAGTAGATATTTTACTAGTTTCTTTTTCTTGGGAATTTTCTCTTAAATTATCAATAGAAAATTGCATTTTTTTATTTAAGTCATCAAAATCAGATAAGTTAAACTTTAGCTTATTTAATTCATCTAGTCTGGATAACAAAGAATCTATTTTTTGTAATTCGTTCATATTACTTACATTAAATAAAAGTGTTAATTACTTCATGTCTCTATAAACTTGCATTAGAGCATCTGAAACTTTATCCAAATCAAGAGGGTAATTACCTGCAGATATCTCAGCTTTTAATTTTGCTACTTTATCACTATCGATAGGTGCTGATTTTGCTAAATTACTTGTTATTGATTTGATAGCTGAAAGATCTACAACCTTTTCATTAACTTCAGTTTCAATAGAACTTATACTTTTATCAAAAGATTCAGACTTAACATTGTCTTTTAAGATGTTTCTATTGGTACTATTTAGTACGCTATTTGTAATTTTATCCATAATTTTATCTCCGTACATTATATAACGACAATTTATTTATTTATTTTAGCGATAAACCTTAATAATTTTATTTTTTTTTACATACCCTTTGATTACATTGCCACTTCTTAGATTTTGCACTTTAATTAAATCTCCCAAATTACCTGAATCAAGAGCTTTACCAGAAACTGCCACACTAGCAGCTCCTACACTTGATATAATAGACAAATAATCCCCTCTTTGGATATCAAATTTTTCATATAAATGTCTAGGATGCAATAATTGGCCCATTTTTAAATTTCGTTTTATCTTCCTTCCTACAAGATCTTTTTTATTATTGTAAAAAGAATTATTTGATGATTTGTTACTAATAACTAAATCTAAATCGCTTAGCTCTATAACATCATTTTTTTCTATCGCTCTTTTAAGTTTAATTGATTTAAATTTCTTTGTATTTTTAAAATTATTTTTTATAGGTAATATTTTTTTAGTTTTAATTCTTACTAAAACTTCAAATCCATTTTGGTCTGGGCAACTTACTTTAATTGTTTTATAATTATGAAACGGCCTTGTCATTTTAAGATCATTTGAACAATCTTTGTAGATACTTTTTTTAGAAAAAATAGGCTCTCCACTAACATTTTCAGTTATAAGCCATTCTGATATTTTTTTGGAAATATCCTCCCCACTCAATGCTATTGCTTGTTTGCTAACAAATAACATAGAAAGAAAGATTAAAGAAAATTTAAACATCGTTATGAACATTAATCATCCTCCAAAAAAGTATATTTGAGACGAAATACCTTCTTTTTTTCGATCGTTATATGAACGATCTTTCTTTTTTTTAATTATTAAATTCTTAATTTCATTTATACTAGGCAAATATAATTTTTTATCTGAGTACAGATAGTTAGGATTATGTCTTACAAAAGCTTTTTTGTTAAAGTGTACAATGGCTAAACTCAGAATATCATTATTAAATGATTTTGTGCCATAATAATTGAGCATTATGTCACTCAATGTTTCATTCTTTAGTACAGTATGTTGCGAACTATAATTTAAATCTTTTAAGAATAAATTATCCGATAAAATATTTTCATTATCTATATTGTTTCTATACTCTAAAACCACGAAAGGTTCTGCAATAGAAGATTTAGAATATAAAATAATTAAAATAAGTGTAATTAACTTTATAAAGGATTGGTTAATTTTCATTGAATTACTCCGCAAATTCGACAATCAAGTTATCTAAAGAATTCAATTTCACATTATCGTTTAAAGGTGAAAGAACACTATAATTTTCAAAAATTTCAGTTGAATGTACTATTACTGAACTATTACTAAGCATTGAATTTTTAATACTTATCCCTTTAACTAGACCAATCTGTTTATCTCTAAGACCTTGTTTTTTACCTATGTCTACCTGCAATTTACCTTTTACGAGACTAAGTTTACCTTCTAAAGCTCTACAATAAATATCTTTAAAGAATTCATTAACAACAGTTCTTAAGTGTTGGTTAACATGATTATCAACTAAATCGTCACTAATAGTAGAAACATTTTGTATGAATTGAAACTTACTTTTTATTTTATATTTGATAGGTAAATTAAAGGATTGATTTGATATTAATTTAAAGTTATTTCCTTTAAATATTTTTAAAGACACTCTTAAAATGTAGTTAGTATAAAAATTGTTTTGATTATTAGTAATAATTTTTAATTCTGGAAATAAACTATAATTACCTGCATTTATGTAAGGCAATCCATTAGCTAAGGCATTATAGTCATAAGATGGATTGATATTTGATTTAATAATTTGATCTAGTGATGTATTTTTTTTATCTAAAGTGGTTACATTTGGTGAATGATTTATTATTTCATAAATGCTATTATACCACACAGGCATTTTTCTAGCTAACTTTGATGGGACATTAGTTTCTGTATGATAAGAACCTTTAAATAAAGTAATATTAATTGGTCTAATCTTACAATTTTTTGCAGGTGTTTTACCTCCAACAATAGCACTTATTTTAATACTTAAAAAATCTTTATCCTGCTCTTCTTTAATAATTTTAAAGTCAATTACTCTGTTAGTAGGTGTTACCACCGATTGATCATTAATTACTGTGTTAGAAGTTATAGCTGAAAAACCTGTGATATCTGCTCCACCTTTCAGTGCCGCTATGTAAAGTGCATCTTCCAGAGCTCTCTTTCTTGAAACCTGTATATCATCCGGTACAATAACGGCTCTTCCAGTAGCTTCAATCTGTTTGAATTTTGTTTCATCATAAGCAAATAATGATTTACTTAAAGAGAATAAAGCAAAAAACATTATACAGATTTTTACATATATATTAGATTGTTTAGATATTTTTCTCATTGTTTATTATGTTCTACGAGCATTTCTTAGCATCATTAACATCATGTCTTTATCTATCTCTAAAACAGTTTCGTAAGTATCAACACCTGTTGGATTAATACGAACAGTTTTAGCACCTCTAATAACACCTTTGACAACAGCTCTAAACGTGTCGTTTTGAACCATTAAATCAATTACAGTTGTATTAGAGTCGACTTGTATACCATGAATTTGTTCTGCTAATTCTCTCATTGCTGCCATTCTTGCAGATCTTATGGCCATTAATCTTTTTTGAGCGTCTGTTCTACCTGGTTGGCTAGAGACAACAGCGTAACCTACAGCCGATAAAGTCGGAATTTTTTCTACAGAGCTATCAAATACCTCTTTTAAAGCCACAATTCCATCACTCTCTGATTTAATATTTTTTAAATTATGATTGTGAGAAGATGGAAAACCTGAACTAGCTATATTTTGTAAGCAACCTGTTCCAAGAAATAACGAACACATAGTAAAAGTAACTAGTATGGTTTTTGTTTTATTAAATAACATAAAAACTCCTGAGAATTAAATTAATATAGGTTAGTTATGCAGATAACATGCCAATATTTAAATATTTGAGATAAGCAAATTAGATAACATACAAATGATACTCTAATTACCATTTTAATAATATTGGCATCATTCTTGCTTCTAACATCACGTAGAATTTTTTAACATCAATATTAATTAAGTTATTGATTTTATTGTATTTTTATAAAAAAGAGAGTTTTAAGGAGATGTCATGAATTTGACAAGCACATTAAGCAAAGATTTTTTCCCCTTCGAAAAATTAAAAGCGCTGGGCTTACCAGTAGCCATACTTATGTTAATGATGATGATGGTGGTTCCTTTACCAGCTGTATTATTAGACATCTTTTTTACAACAAATATCTTACTTTCTTTATTAATACTTATGGTTTCACTCCATACTTTTAGGCCTTTAGATTTCTCAAGTTTTCCTACCGTTCTATTGTTTGCTACAATTTTAAGATTAGGGCTCAACGTAGCATCAACTAGAATTGTTTTAAGTGCTGGACATACGGGTCCAGACGCAGCAGGTAAAGTAATTGAAGCATTTGGCGAATTTGTTATTGCTGGGAATTATGTTGTTGGTATTTTCGTTTTTGCAATTTTAATTATTATTAATCTTGTTGTTATAACTAAAGGGGCAGGAAGAGTTTCTGAAGTTTCAGCGAGATTTACATTAGATGCAATGCCTGGAAAGCAAATGGCCATTGATGCCGATCTGAATGCTGGCCTTCTTACAAGTGAAGAAGCAAAGCAACGTAGAGAAGATATTGCCAAAGAAGCTGATTTTTATGGATCAATGGATGGAGCGTCTAAGTTCGTAAAAGGTGATGCTATTGCTGGTATATTAATTCTTCTAATCAATATTATTGGTGGTCTAATAATTGGAATTGCCCAACATGACTTACCTGTATCTACAGCAGCAGAAAACTATATTATTTTATCTGTTGGAGACGGGTTAGTTGCACAAATACCCTCTTTGCTTCTTGCAATAGCTACCGCAATTATTGTTACTAGAGTTTCAACTAGCCAAGATTTATCAAAACAAATTGGTTCACAAATAGGCATTAAACAAGCCTGGTTACCTAGTGCTGGTGTTTTATTTCTACTTGGAATAATTCCAGGAATGCCTAATTTTCTTTTCTTAATAGCTTCTGGGTTAACATTATTTATTTGGTGGACTATAAAAAAACAGGGTGAAAATTCAGCTGTATATAACGAAATGCAAGGAACAAGTAATGATGAAAGTAATGTAGATCAAGAAAAAGATGAAAATTCTATTTCTTTATCTGAAATTGCAGATAACTCTGCAATTTCAATGCAATTAGGTTATGGATTAATACAATTAGTTGACGACGAAAATGATGGACCACTTATAGCAAGGATAACGGGTGTTAGGAAGCAGATTTCCAAAGAGTTGGGTTTTATTATTCCTCAAGTTAGAATTAGAGATGATCTTTCTTTGGAAGCAAACCATTATAGAATAAGAATTGGACAAGAAATTGTAGCTGAAGATAAAATTTTTCCTCAATTATTGTTAGCTATTCCTGGAGATTCAGCACAAACAAAAATTGATGGAACCGACGTAAAAGACCCAAGCTTTAATATGGATGCCACTTGGATTGAACCACATCAACAAGCTAGAGCAGAAAATTTAGGGTATATGGTTGTAGAGCCTGAAGCTGTTATAGCAACTCACTTAAACCAAGTATTATCAAAACAATCTTCAGAATTACTTGGTCAAGATGATGTACAAGCATTATTAGACAATTTATCGCAATCTTCGCCACAATTAGTATCTTCATCTGTGCCAAAAATAATTCCTCTTAATGTATTAACGTCTATACTTAAATCTTTGTTAGCAGAGAGAATGCCTATCAGTGACTTGAAAAGAATACTAGAAGTACTCACAACACAAAATGTTAAAAATGCATCTCCTATTGAATTAGCAGAAAGTATAAGGCCTACAATATCTGGATTATTAATCCAACAAATTGCGCCTCTAAATAGTCCTCTTCCTATTATAACTTTTTCAGCTGAATTAGAACAAATGATTGTCAATATTGCAAAGCAAACTGGAGCAAATGGTTTAATTCTAGAAGCAAGTTTAATCCAAAAAATTGTTTCAGCTATAAATGAAGTCATGGAAAAAATGCAAAGTCAAAATAGAAACGCTGTAATGATAACAGCTCCTGTCATAAGAAGAGATTTATCACATATGCTAAGGCAACATATCCCTTCACTAAATGTGCTTTCATTTACTGAACTTCCTGATAGCAAAAAAATAGAAGTCGTCGCAAATATTGGATCAGAAGAAACAAGTAACAATTAAATTTCTATAAATATAAATTGGAGAATAAAATGACACAACATAGAGTAATTGCAGAAGATAGTCTATCAGCAATGGATGAAATTTCAAAAGTACTCGGTAACGATGCAGTAATACTAGAAACTAAAAAAATTAATGGAAAGATAGAAATTTTAGGATCAAACAACATTCAAGATGTTGCTTCGTCAAATGCGAAAAAATTGAAAAAAAAACAAGGAAGCTTTAGTCATTTATTCTCTAATCATAAATTAGAACAAGAAAATCAAAACAGAAAATTAAACACCATTGTTAACGAAGAAACTAAAAAAAGCTCTGATAGTCATAACTATATTAAAAATATACAAAATGAATATATAGATAGACACACATTTGTGGAGTTTACTAAAAAAATAGATAACTTATTAAAAAACTCTGTTATTTCAGATATTAACGATAATGATTTGTCACATCATAAATCAGTTACATTTGAACTATTAAAGAGAGGTTATTCAAAAGAAATAATAAGTAAATTTAAAGATAAAATTCTAACTGAAGATAAAATTGACCCAGAGTTAATCTTTTATCATTGTTTAGCAAATAAGATAGTTTCTCCATGCGAAGATAAGATTTTAGAGTCTGATATTATTTTCGTAAACGGCGCAAGTGGATCTGGCAAGACAACGCTTTGTTCGAAAATTGCTTCACATATATTAGATAATAAATTTGTCAGCAATGATCATAATAAATTGACTATTGTTAATTTTGCACCAAAATCTTCTAATAACTCAGAGCTTCTTAATTTTGGAAGATTACTAAATGTGAACGTTAATTCTATTTCTTCAATTGATGAAATTATGGCATTTATTGATGCTAATAAAGGTAATAGAAAATTAATTGTAGATGTATCACAGGAAAACAGACATATAGATGGTTATATCAAATACCTTGAAAGATTATCTCTAAATAAAAAAATTATAAATATTTTAGCTCTTCCAGCTAGTTCAAATAAAAATATGATAAAATCCACAATGAGTTTTTATAAGAATTCTTTTCCCACTATTGCTTTAACCAAACTTGATGAATCTCATATAACAGCTGAAGAGTTATCAGTTTTAGGTGAAATGGACTGTAGAATTGGAATTTTATCTGGATCAAGATCGGTTATTGGTTCATTAGCTTTTGCTAAAAAAGAAGTTTTGGCACAATATATGAAAGATATGGAACTGTAATAGTTTTTAAATAGGATTAATTATGACTACAACAATTGCAATTGCCTCAGGTAAAGGTGGAGTCGGTAAAACCACCATTTCAGTAAACCTTTCAATGTGTTTAGCATTGCAAAATAAAGAAACATTACTACTAGATGCCGATCTAGGGATGGCCAATTCACATATATTATTAGGCATAAACCCTAAACTTTCTTTAGATGATTTTGTAACAGGTAAATCGTCTTTGGATGAAATAATTACTACTACAAAAGATAAATTAAAATTTATTTCTGGCGGAAGTGCTATTAATAATCTTTTAAATTTAAGCGACCTAGAACGTCACAAAATTATTCAAAACTTTAGTGATATCAAAATAGCACCAGAATATATGTTTATAGATGTTGGTGCTGGTGCAGAAGCATCTTCAATGACTTTCATGGCTTCATCTGATAAGGTAGTAATTGTTTTAACAGGTGAACCGACAAGTTTTATAGACGCGTATAGTCTTATTAAAGCTGCTTTTATAGATTATAAATTAACAAATTTTGGAATTATAATGAATATGGCAGTTTCTCAAACACAGGCCAAACTAAATTTTAATAAATTTCAATCAATCACGCAAAAATTTTTAGACGTTAATTTAAAATACTTGGGTCATGTTGGTAATTCTCAAAGAATTAGAAATTCAATTATTTCTAGAGTACCATTAATGTCAAAAAATATTAAAAATGCAGATACTAAGTATTTTAATGACATATCAGAGCAGCTAACATCATTAAATAACAATAAGACTGGTACAATAAGATTTTTTGGTAATTAAAATCTAAATCTGAAAGAATTAATATGAATAGTTATAGCAAAATTGTAAAACCTAACACCAATAAATTAATACATGATCACACAAATTTAGTAAAAAAAATTTCTTGGCATCTTCATGGAAGAGTGAACTCAATAATTGATATTGAAGATATTATACAGCTTGGTATGGTTGGCCTTATTAATGCTGCACAGAACTATGTACCTCAAAAAGACGCTTCATTTACTTCTTACGCAAGTATAAGAATTAAAGGTGAGATTTTAGATTACCTCAGAAAAAACTCAAACTTGGATAGGTCCACAATAACTGTTAAAAAGAATTCAGAAAAAGCATCTCACTTTCTCAGAAACAAACTAGGAAGAGAACCTTATCATCACGAAGTTGCAACAGAGCTTGGTATTTCAACTGAAAAATATTACGAATGGTCAAATGCTTTTGAGTCAGGCGTTAATAAAAGCCTAGATGAGTCATATGACGATTTCTCAAGCTGGTTTGTGACCAATGAAAATACTCCCGAAGAAAATATTAACGATTTAGAGTTAAGAAATAAATTAAAATCCGTTTTAGCTAAACTTGAAGGGAAAGAAGCTCTTATTATCCAACTATATTTTGTTGAAGAATTAAATATATATGAAATAGCAGAAATTATGGATGTATCTACAGGAAGAGTTTCTCAAATTAAAACGTCTGCTATTAAAAAAATTAGAGAAAATATCCAAAGAGAGATCTAGTTTATAATGCAAAAACTTGAGATGTTAATTAAAACTGTAGACTCACACTATGACAGCTTACATGAAATTTATTGCTATTATTTAACATGCAGTCTATTAAACATCGCTAGAGGGACTTGTAATTTAATGATAGTTAATGAAACAAGTCATTTCACAAATAAAATTACTATTCAATTTGAAAGGGCAATAATGTCTGGTTCAATTAAAGTAAAAGATAGTTTTTTTAAAAATTTACAACATCAATTTTCTAACAAAATAGAACGACCAGCAAGGTTAGAGTTAGTAATAAAAGAAAAGTTAAATATAAATAAAAACGGTATTTTATTTTTAGACAAAGAGCTTACAACTGAAATATTAGAATATAAATTCTACCTGCCTCTTTTGTAAAGCATATAAATTAAACACTTTAGCAGGTAAAATTAGCTGTATGTTAACCATCAATCAATCTTTTGGTAATATCAACCTCAGTCTGAAGAAGCCTTGAAACACCTGAAAAGGCTTGTTGTGTCTTTAACATAGTAACCATTTCACTAGTTATATCGACATTAGCTCTTTCTATGTGACCTGCTTCAATTTTTCCAAATTGATTGTCCATAGCAACACCAAATGCAGCAGGTCCAGATTTAGTATTTTGCTGATAACGGTTATTACCTACAGGATTTAAACCTGGTTCATTAGTAAATGCGGCAAGACCAAAACTACCTACTACTACTTCATCATCTAAACCATATGTAGCTGTGATCTTTC
>Ga0233444_10002689_pt1 | contig 18366 bp, 27 predicted proteins | sample SI_124_October20_6_FD_182792 | JGI IMG/M metagenome (GOLD analysis project Ga0233444, IMG submission 182792) | Seawater microbial communities from Saanich Inlet, British Columbia, Canada - SI_124_October2016_10_MG | ecosystem: Environmental > Aquatic > Marine > Inlet | place: Canada: British... | reverse complement strand
CCAAACAAACTAAAGAAGAACATCAAGCATTTGACCATAAAGGCGCTCAACAGCAACTTCTACAAAAGCCAAAAGAAGTCAAGTATCAAAATAACGCAATGAAAGATATTATCAAGTTAGAAGAAAAGCACGGCTCATTAGAAAAATATTATGATAATGTAAAGATAAAATGTAAAGTAGCAGAAGAAAAAAGTATGTATCTTAGTGCAGAAGGATTGATACTTCCTTGTTGTTGGGTTGCTGGCAGTATGTATAAGTGGTGGCAGAAACCGGGCGAAAATCAAGTATGGGAACTACTACAACAATCAGGTGGTAAAGATGTATTTGATGCGAAAAAACACGGAGTCAAATATGTACTTAGTAATGAGTATTTCACTGGAAGATTAGTTGACTCGTGGAGTAAGTCAAATACTCATTTAGGTAAACCAATGGTATGTGCCCAGAAATGTGGCGAAGAATTTGACCCATTTAAAGCACAATTTGATGATAGATAAATACTGACATAATAGAACATAAGGAAATAAACGACAAATGACACTATTCAAAAAAATCTATACACTTCCGTATAGATATTGGAAATACTTAATGACATGGCAAATGCATAGAGATACAATCAAACACCTAAACAGACTTTCAAACAGAGACCTAAGAGATATCGGACTAACACGAGGCGACATCAACAATTTAGTCTGGATGAAGAAAGACTTTGAAGAACAAGGCAAAGATGACTAATAAAAATACTGAAGAATGGCGCAAAAGAACCAAAGCACCAACAGACACATTTTGTCTGTTGCCCTGGATACATTTGAGTACTCGTCCAAACGGACATATGAGAGTATGTTGTACTGCTAACGCATCAAGCGTTGGTGCAACAAATGATAAGAAGCATGGCGGCGAGGTAGGAGTTCTTAAACAATCAGATGGCAAACCAGCCAATCTAAATGTAACTGACTTAATGAGTAGTTGGAACAATGACTACATGAAGAATGTCAGAAAGCAAATGTTAAATGGTGAGAAACCAGCGTCTTGTCTGAAGTGTTATGCTGAAGAAGATGCCGGCCATATGTCCAAGCGTTTCTGGGAAACAGAATATTGGGCAAGACGAGTAGACTTAAAAGAGATAATCGAAGAAACATCAGTAGAAGGTGAGATACCACCAAAGATTCGCTACTTAGATTTACGTCTAGGTTCTAAGTGTAATCTAAAATGTATTATGTGTTCACCACACGATAGTTCACTATGGGTTCCTGATTGGATTAAACTTCATCCAAGTATTGAAAATGAATCACTAAAAGAAACTATGCAATGGGGAAGTAAAGGCCAAATAGATGGCGCATCATACAACTGGCATAAGAAGAACGACAAATTCTGGGAACAGTTATACGAACAGATACCTCATATGAAACAGTTGTACTTTGCTGGCGGCGAAGCAACAATCATTGAAGAACATTATACCTTACTTGAAGAAGTTGTCAAAGCAGGATATGCCAAAGGTATTGAACTGAGATATAACTCAAATGGTGTTGAAATGCCACAGAGATTATTTGATTTGTGGGATGAATTTAAGAATGTTCGTTTTCATTACAGTGTAGATAGTATCGGTGAGATGAACGATTACATTCGTTTTCCAAGTAAATGGGACCACACAGTTAAGATGTTTCATCTACTAGACAACACTGGACCTAATGTAGAAGTCACTGTTGCTTGTGCTGTTCAAGCCCTCAACATATACTACTTACCAGATTTTGTCAAGTGGAAATTAGAACAGAAGTTTAAGAAGATTAACTTATGGCCGTTGGGTGCAGGTATGATTAACTATCACTTTGTTTATCATCCACCTCATCTAAATGTTAAAGTTCTTCCTAACTGGTTTAAAGAGATGACACACGCTAAGTTTGATAAGTTCATTGAATGGTTAGAAGCAAACTGGGAACTATGTACAGTAGGAGAAAGAGGCAAAGATGTAACATACGATACGTGGAGAGAAGCCGCATATGGTGTTAAAAGATTACGAGGTATGTTATCATTCTCAGAGAGTGGAGATTGGAGTAGAGAACGTATGCCAGAGTTTATCGAATACATTAACAAGATGGATGGAATAAGAGATACGAACTTCAGAGATGTATTTCCAGAGATGGCACCATTACTAGATTGGACACCAGATGACGGTGATGACTGGGATGGTGAGTTTGATGACAGACTATTAAGAGAATTAGAAGACGATGGATTTCACGTTAATGCAGATGAATTAGACAGGGATAAAGAATAATGAGTGTAAAGTTAATATCACATAGTACAGCACCAGAAGATACTGGGTTAGATAATGTTCAGGAATTAATCGCTTACTGCGCCAAAGTAAGTAATCCTAACAACCAAATCAACAAAGAAACTAGTGAGAGATTAATCAAGTATCTAATTAAGCATCAGCATTGGAGTCCACTTGAAATGGTGAGTGCTTGTTTAGAGATTGAAACAACACGGGATATCGCACATCAAATAGTAAGACATAGAAGTTTTGCATTCCAAGAGTTTAGTCAGAGGTATGCTAATCCAGAAGAGATGGGCGACCAATTCGTAACACGTGAATGTCGTTTACAAGATACAAAGAACAGACAAAACAGTATTAGCACTGAGAACATGGAACTTATTGTTAATTGGGACGAAAAACAACAAGAAGTTATTGATAAAGCCAAAGAGGTTTATGATTGGGCAATTGAAAATGGCATCGCTAAAGAACAAGCAAGAGTTGTTTTACCAGAGGGCAACACTAAAACACGATTATACATGAATGGTACAATTCGTAGTTGGGTACATTATATTGAATTACGAAGTGCAAATGGAACTCAAAAAGAACATATGGAAGTTGCGTATGCTTGTGCAAAAATAATTGCAGATATATTTCCATTAGCCGGAGATTTAGTCCAAGATGCCACACTGTAAGGCACTTTATAATCATTTGTTCGTAGATGTACAAGGCTTCTATGCACCCTGTTGTTTTTATAAAGAAAAGAAAAAACATAGTTATAAAGACTTATCTTGGCACGACTATCACAACTCAGATTATATGAACAGTATAAGAAAAAATATGTTAGATGGCTGGGATAAAGGATGCAGTGATTGTGAAGAATTAGAAAAACAAAGTCTATCAAGTTATAGACACGTTGTCGAAATGTTTTGCGAATCAGATGAACCGAAAATTGAATATATTGAAATAAGTTGTAGTAATAAATGCAATATTAGATGTCGGATGTGTGGACCAGATTTTAGTAGTAAGTGGGCTGAAACACTTGAGGTTGTAGTTCCTAAAATAGAAAACTTTAAACAGTTTCTATCACAGATAGATACTACACATATAAAAGTTATAAAATATCTCGGCGGTGAACCATTTATTACACCTGAAATAAAAATACTACTAGACTGGATGTTAACTCTGCCAAACCCTGTTAAGTTTTACTGTAATACTAACTTAACATTGTTTCCTAAAAAACATATTGATACATTATCTAAATTCGAACAAGTAATTATAGGATATAGCATAGATGGAGTTGGCATTGTAAATGATTACATAAGACAAGACAGTAACTGGAAAATTGTAGAACAAAACTTAGAACTATGGGAAAAAAGTAAAGATGTATTAAATTTAAAATCATATGTTCAGACTACAGTTCAGGCATACAACTTTCATAATTTGTCTGAATTAAAATCTATTTGTGATAAGTACGAATTGCCCCACAGTGCTTGGAAAATATTCGGACCAAAAGAATTAACACTTGACGCTTTGCCTCAAAACTATATAGATGCACACACCAATGAGTACAGTAAGCAGTTCATAAAAGATTATAAATACAATTCAGAGTTAAACACACAATTGATAGAAAAAACCAAACAACAAGATAGACTATTACAAACAAATATTGCTGATTTCATACCGGAATTAGCAGAATTTATTACAGAAACGGAGTAAAAAATGAAGATTGAAGATACAATGAACGGTTTCGATGTCATATGGGATTTGGGAAGAAGATGTACATATGAATGTACATATTGTCCTCCTCACCGAAATAACAAGACATCTCCTTTAGTCGGATTTAAAGACTTAAAAGAATCTATGGACTTCTTAGACAGATATGTGTCTATCTATGAAGAAAAGAGAGGAAAACCCTATAAGAAAAGAAAGTTATCATTCACTGGAGGTGAACCAACTATTCACACTGGATTCCTTAAATTTGCGAAATATATCAGAGAAACATATGGTGATAGATACACAATTGGTATAACCACAAATGGATTATTTACTAGAAGACAAGCAGAGAAGTATAAAGATTTTGCAGGAACTATATCATATCATGCAGAAGCAACTCCGGAAGAAAAGAAACTAGTAATTGAAAACATCAAGTTTATTAGACATTGGCAAGTTAATGTCATGTTTCATAAAGATTACTTTGATGAGTGTGTTGAGTTGTGTAAAGATTTAGAAAAAGAAGGAATTAAATATATTCCTAGAAGAATTGGAGATGATGGTAATGACCAATCTTCAATTCGTAAAGGATATACACATTTATATGATGTAGACCAAGAACAATATTTTGTTAATCATTGGCGCAAAAAAGATGTAGAGAGTAAACAAAAAGACATTGACCAAGAATACGTCAACACACTGAAGAAGTCTGAAGACACTGGACCAGAAAAAGATGCCATTGTAATAAAACCTAATCACAAGTCTTGGAGTCCCACAGCAAATGAAAAAGGTGAAGTAAGTCAACAAGATGTTGAAGAATCATTAGGTAAAAAAGAAGACAGAGACGAAATAATCAACGCTAAAAAAGTTGAAATAGAAGAAATAAAAAAACCAATACCCGACTTAGGAACTAAGAAAACTGAAAAAACAGAAGATAAAAAAGATGACGTAACTGTATATCCTTCACTGATGAAAGATAAAAAAGATTTAAAAGAGAGAAAGTCTAATGGCAGAATGTGTTGTGGCGGTAGAGACTTTTGTTTAAGTACTACTGAAGAGCCAGAAGGAAAACTAGCAACCTATGTAGATAACACAAACTTCTATGAATACAGTTGCTTGGTCAATCATTATTTTCTTTATATTAACCAAGAAACACGTGATATATATCATCACCAAACTTGTATGGTAAATCTGGACAATGACGTTGCGCCTATTGGCAACTTAGATAATAGTGGCGCAATCATAGAAAGATTAGAAGGATATAATAGAGAAAAGAAATGGCCAGTCATATCGTGTCCTAAGACATTCTGTGGATGTGGCATGTGTGTTGATAAGATGGACAAGTCTTACGATATTAAAGAACACAACTTCGGTATCACTAACATTGAACTTATACCTAATATAGTCAAGCCTATGGAAAAAACAAGAACAATAACAGTACGAAATAGAATGGAATCTATAGATGACAGATTGTATATAGAAAATATAAATGCAAGATAATGAAAGCACTTGAGATTGAATTAACATCGGCTTGTAATGCAAGATGTCCTATATGTATGAGAACACGTCTCATAGAGAGGGGCATACCTGTAAAAAAAGAGCATTACACAGTAGATAACATAAAACAATACTTCGACCCTATTGATATGAAAGGTATGAGAGTAAAGTTTTGTGGCGTTCTTGGTGACCCAATTGCATGTCCAGAATTATATGAAATATCAGAATACTTCTTAAACAGAGAAGTTAAGCACATAGAAGTTTCTACGAATGCTGGATTAAAAACTACCAAGTGGTGGGAAAGATATGGAGAACTATCATCGAAGTCAGATAACAGATTAGAGATACACTTTGCAATTGATGGAGTCAACACTAATGATTATAGAGTTGGAGTAAACTTAGAAAAGGTATGGAATAATGTAGATACTTATTTAAACGCTGGAGGATTTGCATCTTGGCAATATATTATATTCAAATATAATGAACACGAATTAGAAGAAGCAAGAACAATAGCAAAAGATAAAGGAATGAAGTTTATAACTCGAACTGCTTGGAAGAACGATGTGTCTGAAATTGAACAAGCAGATATTAAACGCAAAGCGGAGAACAAAGATTATGCCTAGCGGTTACAAAGTAAGACAATATGGTATAGTGTGTAAACATTTAGATGCTGAAGAATTCTACTTTGGCGCAAATCATAAGGTATATCCTTGTTGCTATTTGTATGACGAAGAAATTGAAATTAACATGAAACGCAATGAAGTTTTGCCATCTACTCAAAGATACGGTGATGATTATAATGACTTGACAGTGCATACTTTTGAAGAGATACAAAACCACGAATATTTTAAAAAAACTTTAGCAGAATCATTTGACAAAGATAACGAGTTGCATTGTAGTCGTTGTTGGAGGTCTTGTGGTGATAAAGGTGAAAGGAGTACACAAAAGAATGTGGAAAGTTGAATGGATTGATATAGAGTTAACATCATTCTGTAATATTCACTGTGAAGGATGTTTCAGAGAGTTGTCAGAGTATGCAGATAAAGTTAATAATACAGAAAAACTTTCTCTGGCTACTATAAAACAGAGATTTAAAAAAGAAGATTTTCCTGATATTAAGATTATTAATTTCTGTGGAAGTGTTGATGAACCAACGTCTCATCCAGAGTTCTTTGATATAATTAATCACTTCTCATCTTGGAATGCACACATAAACATTGCAACGAATGGGTCGTTACGAACTGAAAAGTGGTGGACTAAATTAGCAGAGATACTAAAGCCAATTAGCCATAGAGTGACTTGGGGAGTAGACGGTACAGATAAAACTTCAGAAATATATAGACGAGGTTCTAAATTTGATAAAGTAGAAAAGAACTACAGAGCATTCAATAAATCAGGCGGACAATCTACTTGGCAGTTTATTGTATTCGAACACAATCAACACCAAGAGCAAGAAGTAAAAGTAAAAGCACTTGAAGAGGGCTTTAGAAATGTAAAATACATATACTCTCATAGAAAAGATGTACAGAATAAAAATATAACACACAAGAAAGTAGAGAGAGAAGAAACACTAACAGTTCAATGTAAGTATGAAGCACAGAATAGAATCTTTGTTAATCATAGAGGAAATGTAATTCCGTGCTGTCATCTCAATGCAGAGATGTTAGAGTATTCAGCAGGTAGAGAAAAAAATACAAAATTCACAGAAATATTGAACGAAAATCAAGGTGAAGAGGCAGTCAACTTAAAGAACCACGAGATAAAAGAAGTAATGAATGGTGAAGTTTGGAAATCTATTGCAGATTCTTGGTCAAATGAACCCATCTCAAAGTGTTGGAAAACTTGTAAGAAAAGACAACACGACACATTTGTCAAGGAATCATTATGAACAAAAGCAAACTTCCTTGTTTCTACAGTCTTCACGGCGTAAACTACAAGAATGGATATGTTACATCGTGTCCTACTCAAGTAAACCAGTTGCATCTATTAGACGGTAAAATACCATCAGAATTTGTTAACAACGAAGAGTTTAAGAAACACAGATTGCAGTTATGGAACGGTGAATGGCCATCTGGGTGTCATCAGTGCAAAGAAGAAGAACTCTTTGGTAATAAATCTATGAGAATGGATTGCACAGATTCATATGATGAATCATTCTTTAATCCAGAGACGGGCGAGATAGGATTTGAATCTATTCAGCATATTGAACTTAGATTTAATAACTCTTGTAATATGGCTTGCTTACATTGTGATACGGTGTTTTCTTCAGGATGGGAAACTGCATTAAAGAAGTATGAGCCTGATAAAGAAGTACATCACTTTAATTTACAACAATTAACAAAGCAGAGACATACAGCAAAAGTAGACAGCGAAAGTCAAAAACCTAGTTCTACTGCACTTCCTAGAATCGATATGAGAGTAGGAGAAGTAGATAGAGTCGCAGATGACTTGATTAATAACTTTCCTAACTTAGGTGAATTTAATGTATCTGGCGGAGAACCTCTTAAACAGAAACAATTCCTTCATCTATTAGATAGAATGAAAGACCATCCTAATGCCAGTAATATGCAGGCAATGTTCTATACAAACTTCAATGCAGATTTTGACCCCGTAGATTTAGCAGAAAAACTAGCACCGTTTGAAGACTCTTGTATTCATATCTCAGTGGACTCAGGAAAGACCTTATACCCATATTTTAGAGACGGTTCTTGGGATGTGCTGAAAGATAATATTAAAGCATTTAAAGAGAGTAAAAGTAATAGATTGAATACTAATCTTGTTAGTGGGATTTGCACAACATCTATATATCAGTTAATGGATTTATATAATGTATTTAAAGATATGCTTACCCTAGATATTGATTTGATAGAATGTTCTTTAGTTTATACTCCAGAATATATAAATCCAGGAATATTGATGGAACATTTTCCTGATGAAGTACGAAACGATATAAAAGAAACACGAGAAATGATTGAACAGTCAACCTCTGATTTAAAAGAAACAGCATTAATAGGATTAGCCCATATAGAACAGTATATGAATAATCATATTATAGATTTGTACAATGAAACAAAACTAGACGGATTAGAAGACAACACAAAAAGATTCATCAAGTATGTAGAAGAGAGTGATAAGTTGTTTGGTAAAGATTTTAATTCTACCTTTACAAAATATCAAATAAATAACAATAAGTTAATTAGAACCCACAAGGAAACGCTATGAATGAAAAACCAACATATTTTGTTGAGAAAACATATTACAACTTAGACAAATCAGAGTCAGTTGTAATTAAAATACCACATGATACTGATTTCTCCAGACCGCCTAGAGAAGTAAAACGATTAGGAATTTGGTGTTCAGGTGGCGCAGATTCGACTGCATTGCTATATCTTTTGGCTAAAACTATAAAAGACAACGACTTAGATGTATATATTCAACCTATGACTGTTAGAAGACAACGACCTTGGAATCCTATCAAAGCAAAACCAGTCATTGATAAAGTTTGCGAAATACTAGACTTTGATAGAATGTTACCACACGAAGTTTATTATCCTCCGTTAGAAGATGCCAATCAAACTGAATGGCAAGAGTTTATGGACAGAGATAGAGAAAACTGTAAAAATGGATTTTGGCATGTCTTGTATGATGGACTCACATCTAATCCTCCCGAGGCTGAGATGCCATATGAAAATTTAGAAGAACACCGTCGTGGTGAAAAGGTTGAGAAAGAACTAGAAGCACCAGCACGAGACCATATGAGGCCTCTATACCGAATAAACAAAAGATTTATTGCTGACATTTACAAGCAATTTGATTTAACTGAAAACCTTCTTCCAATCACTTGGTCCTGCGAAGGAGAAGCCTCTCAGACAGAGGATTATACTATTCCCTGTGAGAAGTGTTGGTGGTGTTGGGAAAGAGAGTGGGCGTTTAAACCAAAATAGCAATTAATTCAGTTGCTATTATCTTTGTTTCGTGTTATAATAACTTAAGTACGTTTAAATATGGAGAAAATTTATGGAGTTTGATACTTTTAAACCAAGCGATGAATGTAGTATATGTGGAAATGAATACGATGAAACATGTGGCGGAGTACAAGGACACTTTGGTGTTACGCCAGTTACATTTTGTGAATGGTGTTACGGCAGTATCTATGATATGATTTCACAAGATGTAAAAGAACAAATAAGAGAAGACTTAGATGAAGACGACTCAGCAGATATAAAGACTATCCTCGATACTGTCGGTATAGATTACGAAACAGTTATGACTAATTATAATAAAAAACAGAGGTTCTTCAATTTTACATTTGATGAGCCATGCGGAATGAGCCATAAATGAATAAAGAAGACGAGTTATATTGGTCACAATACGATTTCACAAAGATACCCTTTGATGATATCGTTAGCGTAGGACAACGAACTCTTTTATACAGAGATTTGTTTTCAGTAAGTTGGTTACTGGGAAGATTCTGTAATTACAAGTGTTCTTATTGTTGGCCGTATGCTAGAAGTGACCGTAAAGACCACAGACCAACTGAACTATGTCTAGCAACAATTGATGAGATTAAACGACAAGCAAGAGAAAATGGTTTCAATTCATTTCACTTCAGTCTATCTGGTGGTGAACCAACGTTTCATCCAGGTTACTTAGATATGCTCAACCACTTAGCAGATGATGTTGATAATTGTAATTATACTAGTGTACATATGACCACAAATATGTCACGCAATATGAAGTGGCATAAAACATATTGTGACACTGTTGCTAAAGTGAATAGGGCAAGCATCACAGCAAGTTTTCACACTGAGTACGCAGTCAAAGAAGAATTCGCAGACAAGTTATTGTTCTGTATGGAACACGATGTTCAAGTAACTATCAATATGGTGCTTGTTCCCGAATGGTTTGATAGAGATTGGGAAAATGCAATGTACTTTCACAATCGTGGCATAAATGTTACACTAAAACCACAGAGTGACCCAACTGCGTCTTTCGTAGTACACGGTTACACAGATGACCAATTAAAAACTATGCGTAATGGAATGCCTCAGCGTGATTATACAACAACCCTACAAGAAGAAACTGGAATAAAAGTTGTGAGACCTAAGCCTAAGATAGGTATGTGGAAAATGGATGCACAGAATGGTGATGATAAATCAGTACCACCTATTATGCAAGTAGAATTCCAAGATAGCAAGGGCAAGAAATGGTACATGGACCAGGCAGAACGTTTCAATGCTTTCAACTTTAATAAGTTTAAGGGATGGGAATGTACAAGTGGATTTAAAGGTATCATTATCAGAGAACCAGATGGGTCTATTAAGCGTTCATATAGTTGTGCTGATGAACCATTAGGATATGTAGAGAGTGGCTTTAAACTATTTGACAAACCAAGAGTTTGCATCAGTGAAAGTTGTGTAAGTAGTGCAGATAGTAAGATACCAAAACGTAAACCAGGTGCAATGATACCGATATATCCAGGTGATATATCCTTCAATACGGAGAAAGAATAATGTTTGAAGACAGAATATACGAGATGAAAGAGATTACTTATGACCGACAACGATTAGAAGACTTCTATAATAGGGTTAAACATCTATCAGTAGATTATTCAGAGATTAGAAATAGAGCGACTAAAGGTTTATTCAGTTCTATTAAATTAGATAAGGATAACCATGAAGGGAAAGAATTCCTTGATTATCCAGAAATATCAGAAATAGTAGAACAATTCAATCCAGTAAAAAAGAAAATAGGAAATGGAAATATAGCAATAACAGTTTATCAACCTCATTTCGAGTTTCATCCGCATACAGATTTTTCTCGTAAGTCTGTAATAATGATTCCTATATTACCAAAAGATGGCGGAAAAGGATTAGATTTCTATGCTGATGAAATTCTAGGAGAAGATGCACATCTAGTACACACCGACGAACAAGCAATGGCTCCAGGACACGATGAAGAATTCTATCTAGGAACATGCGAATATTCAACTATACATCCTACTTTAATGGACACAGAAAGAGTTCACGGAGTAAGGAATGACGACCGAACCAGAGTTTACCTTCAGATAAGTATCTATGATATGTTTGAAGACACAGTAAAGCGTATAAAGTCTGGTGAGTTTTTATCAATAAAGGAGAAATAATATGTTCAAATTACCATCATTGACAGAACTATTCTTTGGCAAAGGAGTAGACCCGGCAACATACGCACCAGCATATTTGTCTGGTAAAGGTAAAAAAATAAATAAGAGTACAGAAAAAGCAATTACTAAGAAGCCTATTAAGGAGGTGCAGACCAAGGCTCCTAAGAATGCAAAAACGGCCGAGAAGCCACGAGGCACTAATAAAGATTTAAAGTCTCAGGAAATGTTAAAAAAGTTTAAAGTTAAAAAATAGTATATGACAGATAGATTAGAGAAGACAGTTAAAGAACTGTTAGAGGAAATCGAACAGTTAACTAAACGAATAAAAAAACTTGAAAAGACAGTAGCCTTCCATGAGGCTATTCGCAGAAGATAAATGGGATATATACGACATTTATCTCCTGAAGAACTTAAGCAGTTAAAAAAAGACCGTATAAAAGAAAAGAAGAAAAAGAAAAATACTCAAAAGGAGAAGTAACATGGATACAGATATAAAAGCAGATGCCGGCGCCGGAGCAGGTACTGATAATACAGATACTAGTTTAAACGGCGAGGCTCGTGCAGGTGCTGGTATCTATGTAAATGCTAAAGGTGAGTGGACAGACCCTAACGGTGGTGTGTTGACTGGTGAAGCCCTTATGAAAGCAGAAGCAAATGCTAGTGCAAAGTATGGTGTTGGATACAGAGATGGCAACCTATACATTGAAGCAGTAGCAGAAGCAAAACTTCGTGCAGAAGTGGCACTTAAAGCAGAATATCAAAATGGTGACCACGCAGTTGGCACTGAACTATATGCATATGCAGAAGTATACGCATGGGCAGGTGGTACAGCAAATGTCGGAACTGACGGTGCTTGGTTTGAAGGTGGCGCTATCGCAGGTGCGAAAGCAGGTGTGGGTAGTAAGACTTACTACACAAATGAATCACTCGGACTAGCAGTCACTAATGATACCTCGGTAAGTGTAGGTACACAAGTAGGCGCAAAGATTGGTGGTGGTTATCAAGTTCCTGATTGGAACAAAGATAGCAAACCAATTACTATAGGTGCTGATGTTAATTTAGCACTACTTGTTGGTGTTAAAACAGGCGGCACAGTAACAGTTGATGTTGACCCTGTATATGATGTTGGAGAGACTGTAGTAGACAATGTAGTAGCACCAGTTGTAGACAATGTAGTAACTCCAATTGTAGACAATGTAGTAGCACCAGTTGTAGACCACGTAGTAACTCCAATTGTAGACAATGTAGTAGCACCAATTGAGAAGTTAATTCCACCCATTAAACCACCGAAGATTAAGAAGCCGAAGTGGATGCCATAGGAGATGAAAAAGAAATGAAAGACTATAAAGGAATATTGTCAGCAGTTATTGTTTTAGTATTTGCAGTAGGATTAATGGGGATACTAGGACTTATTGTAGTAGACGAATTTATGATGGCAAACGAAAACGGTGGCGAACTAGACAGTAACATTATCGAACTATTACAAATGAGTATCACAGGTATCATTGGCTTAGTTGCTGGTTATGTCGGTGGTAAAAACTAAAAGGAAACTATGCGTGAAAAAATAAGAATGCAATCAACAGAGTCAGCACATTTTTATACAAGACATAAAAATAAAAGACTTCATCCAGAAAAGATGGCGTTAAATATGTATGACCCATATATACGAAAGCATTGTAAATATACAGAACAAAAGATTAAGAAGTGACCATTAAGTTGTTCATTATGATGTACACCCTTTGTGGGTTTGCAGTAGGACTATCACTAGGTATATTGTTAACACTATTCGTGTTAGAAAGAAAAAAATAATGGAATTTTTACTCAAAGCAATTATAGGTGGACTTGTTATCGCAGGTGTCGTTACAGCGGCTGAACGAGGTAATCCTACAATGGGTGCTTTAATACTAGGAATACCAGCGGCGTCACTTGTCAGTATTATCTTTATGCATTATTCAGGTGTGCAACCAGAAATATTCAGCCAATTAGCAAAAGAGACAATCTATTTTGTGATGGTGAGTTTGATATTCTTTCCTATCTTTGCCTATATGGTTCTACACTATGGCTTCTGGATGTCTATGGGAGTATCGTTATCGATTACATTATTAGCCATCTATGGGCTACTAACATTTCTATCTAATATATAAGTTATCTTGGACAAAACGAATACTGTCCTCACATACCAACGCATTCACAACTAACATTATACTATCGTTAGACGGACTACAGTTGAAAAGCGTGTGTGCTTTTGTTGTGTTGATTACATAACAATGTCCGTGGTCAAAATTCAAAGTTGTATCTTCTAACATAAATCTGAAAGATGGAGGATTACAATTCTGTAATGGCCAAATAATTCTAAAACTTTGCTGGTCGTAATAAACATGGTCACGATGTGGAGAAAAATATCCTCCTGGTGGTAACCGCAAGAAGTGTGACCTAACACTCCAATCTAACATTGGTTCCATCACTCGTTGTAATTCACTACTACTCTTATACAACTCAGTTGGTATATTAAAATCTTTTTCTTTTAAGAATGTTCCGTTTTCAGTATTCCACTGAAGTAAACTATCTAAAGCAGGCCCTGGTCCGCATTTACCCTTGTCATTTATAACGCACAAGCCATCACGCAAGATTTGAGGTTTACGAGGATTATACTTTGCCCATTTGTCTTTAAATGGTTCTAACTCTTTTAGTAGTTTGTTAACTTTGAAATGAGCATTTAGTTGATAGAAATCTCCGTACTGTGTAATTTTATCAATCATTGTCAATTAATGTATCCTTGTTCTTAATCGTTATCCGTTGAGGTATCATTATTTCCATCTTCAAATTCTTCTGGTGGTTCCATATAACCTGTCAATTTATCTGGCAGAGAATTACTATGAATAATATCACCTTCAATAATATCATTATCAATATCATCTTCTATGTCAAAGTGAGCATCTAGGATAGTTTTTACATTTGTAGCAACATCTTCTTTAATCTTTGCTACATCGATTTTTACTTGGACATCAGCAATCTTATCAAACCGGTGTACAAGTTTTTCCCAGTTAAGGTCATCGGCAAGTGGTAGAGGATGTAAGAGTTCATCACCTTTCATCTCAATCTCTTGTCCACTTGCTAATGTTACGAGTATACTTTCTACATATTCTGTAGGAATACTCATTGGAAATATTTCATCCATTAACTTATCAAAGTCTGGGTCGTGTTCCATTTCAAAAACCTCTTAAAAGTTAATGTTAAAAATTTTACTCCGAAGGCGCGGCTGCTTCTGCTCTTGCCTTCATGGCTTTTGCAGTAGTTCCTGCTGGTCTGCCTCTGCCCTTTTTAGCAGGTTTCTCTGCCTTAGGACCAAGACTAGGGTCAAATTTGACTGCTTCGGCACGTTTTCTTTCTGCTTCTTCTTCCAACATCACTGCTTGAACTAGCAAGTTTTGTGCAATTTTCTTGTTGTCTCCGTCGAGACCTGCATCAACTTGTTCAGCAACATTCTCTTGGAAAGTTTGCTGTGGCGCTTCGGGTGTATTACCTGCTTTGCCTCCTGCAATTTCATCCATTTGTGCTAACAAATCAGATAATGGAAGAGAGGTTGTAGAGTTAGGATTCATCATAATTTGTTCAACTGGAATCTTCTTCATTAAACCTTCTTTATGTAATGTTTCCAACATACTGTTGCCATTCCAAAAGACTTTACGAGAAAGAACTTCGTATAACTCTTTAGCGGCTTGACCTTCTTTAGACTCTAAAGCAGACATAAAATCCTCATGATATTTGTCTGGTAGAGAATCACTATACACAACTAAAGCATTCTCTGGTTCATCTGGTAGGCGTAAGAAAACAACACTCAAACGAGTATTAGTTCCTACATGTGTTCCTACATGCTTAATAAATGCGGCCATTAGGCACCTTCCTCAGACTTTACGTCTGCGTTTTGGCCTGACTCGACATCACCTGCCGCTTCGGCTGCCGCTGTTTGGGCTGCTTGTACGTGGTCTACAAACTCTTTAACTTTGTTTGCTACTGCACCGACTGATGATAATTCATTAGCCTGAAATGCACCTCGCTTAGATGCTAGGTCAATGATGTTGTAAATATTTACCAAATCATTTACTGTAACACTAGGCGCCACTGGTGCTTCTGGTGCCGCTGTTGTTTCTTGTTCTGACATAAAATTACTCCTTTGTCATTTGTTAAATTAATATTATATATATAATATGAACTAATTTACTCAATTCACTATTCCATTCTACATTATTCAGCCACTAAAGTCAAGTAGTTTGTTTAAATATTATGCTATTTTCTCTGTTTTTTTGTTAATATACTTGAACCAAATCTCATGGTCGATGTGAGTTGTATTGACTCCGTTGACTAATTGCAAGAAATCTGGCTGTTTAGGCACTCTATATGGTTTTATATGTGTATGATTGCCTTTTTGATTATTACATTTTCTACAAGCAGTTACAGTATTTTCCCAAGTTAATTTGCCACCTTTAGATTTAGGAACAACATGGTCAAGGGTTAAATCTTTATAACTAAACATCTGTTTACAATATTGGCAAATATAATTGTCTCGTAGATAAACATTACTTCTATTGAACGAGGTGTTAGTTCGCTGTTTAACAAAGTCTCGGGTCATTATAACACTAGGTACAGTCATAGTAAGTGTAGGACTATGTACCTGCCAATCCTGGTGCCATTCTAGGACATTAATACGGTCAAGCCAAACGAGTTTTATGCTCTCTTGCCATGTGAGGGTTGATAATGGTGCAACACTTAAAGGATTGCCATCTGCATTCAGAAGTAAGGTATCTCTCATGGATAATATTTATCAAAAAACCCACCGTGATGGTGGGCTTGATAATTATGAAAGATTTAATTTATTCTGTGGGTTGAATTTCACCACAATGTTTACATTTAGTTGCTTCTATATGTATTTCTTCTACACAAGCCTGACATACCTTTTTTGGATAGTCTTTTTCTGTTGCCCACATATAAATCATCCAAGGCATAATCACCCAAAATAAGCCAACAAAGCCAAAGAGTGTGAATACAGTAATAAGCAATAGTAATACTAAAATTGTTCCAACCCATACGTTCATTACTTACTCTCCATTTATTCTGTTGGTTGAATTTCACCACAATGTTTACATTTAGTTGCTTCTGCGTGATATTCATCAAAGAAGTTAGCATAATAGATACCATGCTTACGGATAAACACCGAACGACTCATCCATTTAACATCTTTTTCAAACCCTACATGCCAGTTTTTCATATCAGCCCTCGCTATAGTATGCATGTTCACCGAAAGGTGGGATAATGCTTTCAGAACCGTGAATGATAAACAGACTATCACAATAACTTTCGTCACCCCAACTATCCCAAGGTAAGCCGTCAGTAAACATAATAAACTTATCAGGCTCAATATCATTATCTTTCATAAACTGGTAGTTAACATCAAAGTCAGTTCCACCACAACCGATAATCTCGTAGTTTTGTAGTTCATCAGCATTGTATGGGTCAAACTCTTTATAACCTTCTTTGTTTACTTCGGTATCAAATGTCCAAACACGAATTTTGAAATCTTGGAACTGTTGCATAATGCCAGACATTTCACCAAGGAACTCTTCAATCATAGAAGATGAAATAGAACCAGAAACATCAAGTGCGATTGCAACATCAATCTTTTCTTCATTCTTTTGACCAGGAAGATAAACACCCATTGATTGTGATTTACGAGATTGTCTCATAAATGTGAAATCACTTTTCAAAAGACTTTGGATTGAAATGTTAAGAAGTTCACGCCAATCCATCTTAGGATTAGTCATGCCATTTATAATTCTTTTAACATCACCAGGAAGAGTACCAGCATCAGTTGATTGTGCCGCTTGTATTACAGCCTGTTTCATCTGGTCTTTAATCGCTTGTGCTTCTTGCTTAGAAACTTTGATAGGAGCACCACGACCAGTTGGGTCATTCTTGCCGTCACCGTTACCGTCACCAAACATGTGCTGGTCTAATGTTTCTTTATCATCGCCCTCACCAGTTTCTTTAAGGTGTTCATAAATCTCTTCGGTGTAACTCCTGTAATACTTTCGGTCATGTAATGCCATCTTTGGCATAACACCAACACGTGATTCAACTAGGGCTTGGTTAACTTTATAGTCAGCCGCAATATTCCAAAGTTTCATGTCACGTGAATTTTCTTCCATGTCCATCAATCGACCATACTCGCCACAGTGTTCATATACACAGTGAAGAACTTCGTGACCGACAACGAAATCAATTTCTTCTGGTGTCATAGTTCGGAAGAAATCACAGTTGTAATAAAAATGTCTGCCGTCAGTAGCGGCTGTAGGACACCATTCTGCCTCGACTAATTTCAATCGAGTAGCAAGTGTACCGAAAAATGGGTGACGAATAAGAAGGCGAACACGACTACTCACAATCATTTCTTTGACTTTTTCGTCAGTGTAATCAAATACTACAGGTTCTGGCAGAGTATCATCTACTTCGATACCATTAGCGGCTAGAACATCATCTAATGCACTGTCTAATTCTTGTTCATTTGAAACTGTTGGCATATTATAACCTCTTTTTTTATTATCTATACTTACAGTATACACCAAATCCTATATTTGTCAAGTTTTGGTGTATACCTAGTCCCATTGTGGGCGACTGTAATATATACTTACAACCTCATTTGCACTTATCCATAATGAACTACCAGCAACTTTGTGCATGGAGTCTACTAACTGTTTCATTTCAGTCATAA
>Ga0233444_10002686_pt1 | contig 18372 bp, 18 predicted proteins | sample SI_124_October20_6_FD_182792 | JGI IMG/M metagenome (GOLD analysis project Ga0233444, IMG submission 182792) | Seawater microbial communities from Saanich Inlet, British Columbia, Canada - SI_124_October2016_10_MG | ecosystem: Environmental > Aquatic > Marine > Inlet | place: Canada: British... | reverse complement strand
ACTTTAGTGGTGGAAAAAAAAAATATATTTAGAGCTAGGATGAAAAAAAGAATATATAACCTTTTAAAATAATACATAGTAAACCAATACATAATAGTAATGAAAAAAAGTCTATTTACCTATAAAAAAAGTGGGGTTAACATTAATGCTGCTGATAAATTTATTAATTTCATTGCTAATATCTCACCAAAAAAAAGAGGCAATAAAAAGTTTAATAATATTGGTGGTTTTGGTTCGATATCAAACATTCCAAATCATATAAAACAGCCTAAAATTGTTGCGTGCACAGATGGTGTTGGAACTAAAATTGAAATTGCAAATACTCTTGATAAATACGATACAATTGGAATTGACTTAGTTGCGATGAGTGTAAATGACTTGATTGTTCAAGGTGCCAAACCACTTCTATTTTTAGATTACATATCTATTAACAAGCTTGATTTAAATAAACTAAAATCAATCATAAAAGGAATAGTAAATGGTTGTAAGCAATCTGACTGTGAATTAGTTGGTGGTGAAACAGCAGAAATGCCAGGTACTTATGAAAAAGGTAAATTTGATATTGCAGGTTTTGCTGTTGGGGTTGTAGACAAAAATAAAATTCTAAATAAAAATAAAATTCAATTAAATGACTTAATTTTATCTATACCTTCTAGTGGACTTCATTCAAATGGCTATTCACTAGTTAGATATTTATTAAATAAAAAAAAGATTAATTTAAAAAAAAATGAATTTTTAAAAACAGAACTCTTAAAACCAACCAAAATTTATGTCAAAGAAGTTCTTAAATTAATTGATAAAGATTTAATTAACGGATGTGCAAATATTACAGGAGGTGGTTTGGTGGATAATATAAAAAGAGTTATACCTGAAAACTTAATTGCTGAAATTAATTTGAATAACATTAAAACTTCTAAAATTTTCAAGTGGTTAAAAAAAAATGGTATTTCAGATAAAGAAATGCTCAAAACATTTAATTGTGGTGTTGGCTTTTGTTTAATAATCAGTCCTAAAAATTTAAAAAGAGTTAAAAAATTTTTTACAAAAGAATTTAATCCGTATGTGATTGGAAAAATTTCTAAAGGAAAAAATAAATTTAAACTAAATGGCTCTATCAGCTGGATTTAAAAAAATAAAAACAGCAGTTTTTATTTCTGGAGCCGGAAGTAATTTAAAATCTCTTATAAAGTTTTCAAGACTTAAAAAGTCACCGATATCAATTAATTTGATAATTTCAAATAATCCTAAATCAAAAGGTTTAAGCTTTGCACAAATTTTTAAGATTAAAAAAAAAACATATAATTTCAAAAGAAAAATTTATGCCGAAAAAAAAATACTTTTTGATTTGAAGAAAAATAAGATTGATTTGGTGTGTCTGGCTGGTTTTATGAAAGTTTTATCAAAAAATTTCATTAAAAATTTTGATGGAAAAATATTAAATATTCACCCTTCCCTCCTTCCAAAATTTAAAGGTTTAAATACTCACGAAAGAGCAATTAATAATAAAGAAAAATACTCTGGCTGTACAGTTCACTTTGTTAATTCTAAATTAGATTCAGGAAAAATTATTTTACAGAATAAAGTAAAGATAAGTAAAAAAGAAACTCCCAAAACTCTTTCTAAAAAAATTTTAATTCAGGAACACAAATTATATCCAAAAGCTATTTTAAAAGTTTTTAGTCTTTAAAAAAAAAATCTATTTCTATTTTCGCGTTTTCGACACTATCTGATCCATGAACTGAATTTTTATCAATCGAAATTCCATATTTTTTTCTAATAGTACCATCTTCAGCATCTTTAGGATTTGTTGCGCCCATTAATTCTCTATTAGCTAGTACTGCATTATCTTTTTCTAAAATCATCACAACTATTGGTCCAGATGATAAATAACTACATAAATCGTTGTAAAAAGGCTTGGTTTCATGAACTTTATAAAATTTCTCAGCCTCTAATTTTTCTATTTTAATTTTTTTATCCCTTACTATCTTGAAACCTTTGCTTTTAAACATTTCTTTAATTTCATTATCTAGGTTTCTTTCAACAGCGTCTGGCTTAATAATTGATAGTGTTTGTTCTGTATTATTCATAGTCATCCTCTATTAGTTTGTTTAATAATCTTACTCCATAACTTGTTGCTCCACCTGAATTTAAAGCTCCACCATATTTTGAAAATGCCATTCCTGCTATGTCTAAGTGGGCCCAGGGTGTTTCATTAAGAATAAATCTTTGTAAAAATTGTGCTGCTGTAGTTGATCCTGCTCCACCAACATAATTTATATTTTGCATATCTGCGTTCTTAGAATTTATAAGTTTATCATAATTTTTATGCAGTGGCATTCTCCATAATTTTTCCTCCACCTTATCACCTGCTTCTAATAGCTGTTTTGCCAATTTGTCATTGTTTGAAAATAAGCCTGCATATTCAGAGCCCAACGAAACTATAATAGCTCCAGTCAAAGTTGCTAAATCAACTATAAATTTTGGCTTAAACTTTTTTTCAGTGAAGGTCAAAGCATCAGCAAGAACTAATCTACCTTCAGCATCAGTATTTAGTATTTCAATTGTTTTTCCACTGTAAGATTTTACTATATCACCTGGTCTTTGTGCATTTCCACTTACCATATTCTCTACAAGACCCACAACGCCAACTGCATTAATTTTTGCTTTTCTTACAGCTAAATTTTTCATCAAACCAACCACTGTAGCTGAACCTGCCATATCGTAGGTCATATCTTCCATAAATTTTGCTGGCTTTAACGAATACCCTCCAGTATCAAAACAAACTCCTTTTCCAACAAAAGCTAAGGGATTAGATTTATTTTTTGCTCCATTCCACTCTATTGTTACAAGATAAGATCCACGAATACTTCCTTGACCTACGCCAAGCAAAGCATTCATTCCAAGTTTTTTTAGTTTTTTTTCATCATAAATATTTATTTTTAATCCAAACTTTTTTAGTGAACTTATTCTTTTCGCATATTCATCTGGATGAAGGATGTTTCCTGGTTCTGAGACAAGGTCTCTTGCAAAAAAACTACCTTCCTCTAATGCTTTAAATCTTAAATTATCTTGAGATGATATTTTATTTTTACTTCCTATGACATTTATAGAAACTAGTTTTTTATTTTTTTTTGATTTATAAATATTAAATTCATAAGATTTTAATTTAAGCCCATGAAGAAAATATCCAGCAAAATTTTTTATTTTACTGTGAATTGTATCTGAATTTATAAAGTATTCTTTTCTTTTATCGTAATTTAAATAGCCATGGAATTTAGCTCCTAAATTTTCTATATCTGATATCTTAACATCTTTCCTAATAGACACTAAAAATATTGTTTTTTTTGAATTAATTTCAAAAAAAAGTATGTCTTTTTTTAAATCACTAGTTTTTAATAGGTCCGATATGTAAGAAAATTCATAATTAGAGATCCTTTTTTTTAGGGGTTTAATATTAAATTTTTCATCAACAAATAAGATCAGATTAGCCAAGGGGTTTTTTGGGCCATTATTTTTGTAATTAATTTGAATAGTCATAAATTTTAAATACACTCTATGCGTGTTTCTGCTATATATGTTCAAAATTATTACATTTCAATGAAAAAAAAAATTTTTAAAAAACTTTATACTGAAATATTTGTATTTTTCCTTCTAACTTTATTTACCTTAAGTGCAATTATCTGGATTTTACAAGCTGTTAATTTTTTAGACATTGTATCAGAGGATGGACACAGTATAGCTACTTATTTCAAGTATTCTTCGTTAAATTTTGCTAAAATAATAAATAAAACTTTTTTATTATCATTTTTTTTATCATTATTTTATATTTTTGTAGTTTATGAAGAAAAAAATCAACTATTAATTTATTGGTCTAATAGTGTTTCAAAAAAAAACTTTTTAAACAAAATAATTTTTTTTTCACTAAGTTTAACTATAATTTCATTAGCATTATCATTTCAAATTGTTCCATATACACAGGACAAAGCAAGATCATATATAAGATCTTCAAATCTAGATTTTTTTCCCTCGCTGATAAAACCTAGGAAGTTTATTGATACAGTGGAAAACTTGACTGTTTTTATAGATGCGAAAAAGAGTCAAAAAATTAAAAATATTATTTTAAAAGATACTAGTAATTCTAATAATGTTCAGATTATAATAGCAAAAAATGGTCAAATAATAAATGATGAGAATAAAAAATTTCTTATATTAAATGAAGGTAAGATAATCAGCACAAATTTAAAAAAAAGATCAACTATTTTCGATTTTAAAGAGACTGTTTTTGATCTAGGTAAATATCAAACTAAAACTACGACCTCTACTAAGATCCAAGAAATAAATTCACTAGATATTTTTTATTGTTTAAAAAATATTAATAAACAGGAGTCTAGAAAGTTCAAAAATTTTTTATGTCAAAAAGATATTAAAAAAGAATTATCCCAAGAGTTTTATAAACGAGTTTATTTACCATTTTATATTTTATTGATTACCATTATTGTTTCGTTTCTTATTTTGAACTCCCATTTTGAAATAAATTATAAATTTAAAAAAATTCAAATTTTTTTGATAGGAATAACAATGGTTGTGTTTTCAGAAATCTCAGTTAATTTTATTTCAGAAAATGATTTTTATAATCTAATTGTTCTAATAATGCTTCCTATTTTTATTTTTGTTTCCTATCTAATCTTTATTAACAGAGTCAAATTTTCAAGTTAATGATTTTAAAAACTTATCAAAAATATCTTGTAAAAGAATTTCTATTTTTTATACTAAAGGTTACTTTTGTATTTTTTATATTAGGATTTATTATGGGAGTATTGGAAGAATTAAAATTTTTTTCTGATATTGATACAAAATTTTATTTTCCTTTTCTTTTAGTATTTTTAAATATTCCAGCTTTAATATATCAAATTTTTCCATTTATAATTCTAATTAGTGTTATCTTTCTCTTCCAAAATTTATTTGAAAAAGGTGAATTGATTTCATTTAAAAATAATGGTTTAGAAAATTTTGAAATAGTAAAATTGCTTTCATTAGTTTCTTTTTTTATCGGTATATTGGTTGTGTTGATATTTTACAATTTTGCTGCAATTCTTAAATTTAATTACCTTGATATAAAAAAAAATTTTACAAATGATGCAAAGTATTTAGCATCCATTACAGAAAATGGTATTTGGATCAAAGATGAAGTGAAAAATAACATTATCTTTATTAATGCAAAAAAAATTGAACTGAATAATCTAATAGATGTTGAAGTTATAAAATTAACTCAAGATTTTGAATACATAAATACAATTACAGCTGATAAATTTAATATTGAAAATAATTTATGGACTGCAAAAGATGTAACTATTATTAGCAGCGACAACAGCAGGATTATAAAAGAGAAAATGACATTAAATACTAATTTTAATTATGAAAAAATTGGTAATTTATATTCTGATTTGTCTTCAATTACATTTTGGGGGTTAATAAAGTTAAAAAAAGACTACAAAACTGTAAACTACTCTACTGTTGAAATAGACTATCAGTTTCAAAAAATTCTTTCCTATCCAATTTATCTCACTATTATGGCCCTTTTTTCTATTGTAATAATGATGAATTTAACTGCTCAAACTAATAAAGTTATTATAATTGCTTTTAGTATCTTAATTTCAGTTTTAATTTATTATATAAATCACTTCTTTGGAATAATTGGTAGAAATGAAACAATACCTCTGCTTGTATCTATATGGATTCCATTATTTCTATTATTTTTAATATCAGCTATCGGACTTGTAAAAATTAATGAGAAGTAAAATCAAATATAAAATTTTGATACTGTTTTTTGTATCTATTTTTCAATCAGTTTTAGCTGAAAATGAATTTATTTTTGAAAGTAAAAGTATTGAATATAAAGATAATGAAAATTTGATTATTGCAAATGGTGACGTCAAGATTATTTCGGCTAACAATTTAACTATCTTGTCTGATGAGTCGAAATATTTTAAATTATCCAATGAATTGTTTTTGCAAGGAAATGTAAAAATTATTGATAATGATAAGGATATAATTATTGAAAGTGATAAAATTGAATATTTTAAAAATATAGAATTAATTAAATCTGATGGCAAAACAAGTATTAAAGTAAATAATGATTATATTATAAACACATCAGGATTAAATTATTTAAGAATTAAAAAAACTCTTAATTCAAATAATAAAACAATACTTACTGATAAATTTAATAATAAAGTAGAAGCAGAAAATTTTGTTTATTCAACTCAAGAGAAAAAATTTAAGTCAAAAAATCTTAAAATTATTGATAAAGATTTAAATGAATACTTAACTAAAAATGCACTAATTGATCTAAACATTAATAAGATAGCGGCAAAAGATATTCAAATTTATTTTGCAAAGAATAGTGACTTTGGAGAAAATGCTAGGTTAAAGGGAAATTCTATGACATCTGATAATAATGAAACAATTATTGATAAAGGAATTTTTACTACATGCAAACCGCGGGATGATTGTCCCCCTTGGACAATGCAATCTAAAACTATTACTCATAATAAAAAAAAGAAAATTATAGTGTATGAAAAAGCATGGCTGAAACTATATGATAAACCAGTTTTTTATTTCCCAAAATTTTTTCATCCTGATCCTACTGTTAAAAGACAATCTGGTTTTTTAATACCTTCGATAGCAACTTCATCTAATTCTGGAAATTCATTAAAGATCCCTTACTTTAATGCTATAGCTGAAAATAAAGATTTTACTTTTTCACCTAGAATATATTTTAATAATGAAATTTTAGTTCAAAATGAATATAGACAGGTTGAAGAAAATTTTGATCATATCTCAGATTTTAGTCTTAAAAAACTTGAAAAAGGATCGAAATCGCACATCTTTTCAAATACAAAAATTAATTTAATGTCTGATGATTTATTTACATCAAATTTAGAGATTAATTTAGAAAAAACCTCAAATGATACTTATTTAAAAAGTGAAAAGTTAAAAAATTCAGTTCAAAATAATCAAAGTCTACTAAATTCTTTTGTTAAATATGAAGCTTTCGATAATGAAACTGATTTCTCCTTAGAAATTGCTTCTTATGAAGATTTAACTAAAACTAAGAATTCTGATAAATATCAATTTATTTTGCCAAGTTTTAAACTTTCTAAAATTATATTTACAGATACAGATTTAAAAGGAAATTTAAGATATAGTGCTTCAGGAGTTAGTCAAAAAAGAGATACTAATATTACTGAAAATTCTTTGATAAATAATTTTGATTATAATTCAGACCGAATGCTAAGTAATAATGGATTTGTTAGTAGTTTTGATTTTTTATTTAAAAATGTTTCAAAAAATGGAAAAAATTCTACAACATCTAAAAATGACTTTAGTAATGAAAATTTTTTATTAACAAACTACATGTTGAGTTTTCCATTAAAAAAAGAGAGGGATAACTTTAGCAGCAATCTTTCTCCAAAATTATCTTTAAGATATAGTCCTTTTGACAATAAAAACCTTACTGATTCAGACCGTAAAATAAATAACACTAATATATTTTCGACAAATAGACTTGGATTGGGAGATTCTCTTGAAGGAGGACAATCCTTAACTTTAGGATTAGATTATGATGTATTTAAAAAGGACAATACTAGGGTATTTTCATCAAGTCTGGGTCAAATTTTTAGAGATAGAAATGATAGAAAGCTTCCCATTACATCAAAAATGCAAAACAAAAGCTCAGACATTGTAGGACAAATTATTTTTACACCAAACAATATTTTTAACGTTAATTATAATTATTCAGCTGATAATAATTTAGATGCAATTAATTATAATTCTTTCGAAACAAAATTAGAAATAAATAACTTTGTTGCTTCATTTGATTTTCTAGAAGAAACTGATAATAGTTATTTTAGTAGAGATATTGGCTATAAAATAAATCAAGATAACATATTATCGTTTGCTTCTAGGAGAAACAGAAAAACTGATTTAACTGAGTATTATAATTTAATTTATCAATATAAAAATGACTGTTTAGTTGCAGCTATAGAATATAATAAAAACTATTATGAAGATAGAGATATTAAACCCAGCGAAGAGATTTACTTCTCTTTAACAATTACGCCATTTACTTCAGTTAATTCTCCAAATTTTAATAAATGAAAAAATTTTATTTAATCTGTTTATTTCTATTATTAAACTATAATTCTCAAATAAATGCTGAACAATCGATTGTATTAAAATATAAAGTTAATGACGATTTAATAACAAACTACGACATAGCTAAAGAAGCTAAATATTTAGCAGCTCTTAATACCGAGCTTCAAGATATTGATCAAACCCAATTATTAGATCTTGGAAAAAAATCTTTAATAAGAGAAAAAATTAAAATTTATGAGATAGAAAAATATTATGAAATTAATTACCAATCAACATCAGCTGATATTTATTTAGAGAATTTTAAAAAAAAACTTGGTCTTGAAAATAATTCAAATTTTGAAACATACCTTAACAATTATGAAACAAGTATTGATGAAGTAAAAAAAAAATTAATAGTAGAATTAACTTGGAATAAATTGATACTCAACATTTATCAAGATAGTATTTTAATAGACAAAGAAAAAATTTCTCAAACTTTAGAAAAAATGCTAACAGAAAAAAAAACACAAAAATCTTTTGAATTAAATGAAATAGTTTTTTCTGAAAAAAACAATGAAGACTTTTTGAAAAAGTACGATAGGATAATTCTTGATATTAAAAATTTTGGTTTTGAAAAAGCTGCTGCTATACATAGCATATCTAGTACCGCTAAAACAGGTGGAAATGTTGGATGGGTTAATCAAAGTCAACTATCAGAGAAAATTAATAATGCGATTATGAGCTTAGACTTAGGTAATTACACTAAGCCTATAAATGCAGCAGGTGGAAGTATTATTTTACAATTAAAAAATATAAAAGATATTTCTGTAGAGAATTTAGATAAAGAATTAGAATTATCCAGAATCATAAATGCTGAAAAAAATAGGCAACTAAATGAATTTTCTATCATTCATTTTAAAAAAATTGAAAATAATTTTTATGTCAAAGAATTTTAATCCAATAATTGTTGTTGCTGGAGAGCCTAAAAGCGTTTTTTTTGAACTGTTTTTTAAAACTTTTAGAAAATTTAAAAATAATCCAATAGTTTTAATTGCTAATAAAAAACTTTTGATTGATCATCTTAAATTATTAAAAATAAGAAGACCATTAAGAATTTTAGATTCTCTTAAAGAGATAGATTTTAAGATATTAGACAATAAAAAGATCAATTTAATAGATGTGCCATTCACATATAATTCATTTAAAAATATAAGAATAAATAATAGTAATCGGTATATTAATAAATGTTTTGATGTAGCAATTAAATTATTAAGAAAAAATAAAAAATTAAGATTAATAAATGGCCCAATAATAAAAAAAGATTTTTTGGGAAAAAAATATTTGGGAATTACTGAATTTTTAGGATCAAAATTCAACGTTGAAAGAAATGTTGTTATGTTAATTTATAACAAAAATCTATCTGTAAGTCCTTTAACCACCCATATACCACTAAAGAATGTCCATAAATTCATTTCAAAAAAAAGAATTATCAACCATGTTAAAATAATTCAAAGTTTTTATAAAAAAAAATTTAATAAAAATCCTTCATTTGCAATCACCGGTTTAAATCCTCATTGTGAAGCTAGTTCTAAATTGAATGAAGAAAATAAAATTATTAAACCGGCAATAAATTATCTTTTAAAAAAAAAATTCAATATATCTGGTCCTTATCCTGCTGACACAATTTTTTTAAAAAAAAATTATAAAAAATTTGATGTAATAGTAGGTATGTATCATGATCAAGTTTTAACACCTATAAAAACAATTTATGAGTTTGATGCAATTAATATTACGCTAGGCCTTCCTATTGAAAGAGTTTCTCCTGACCATGGGCCAAATTTATCTATGTTAGGAAAAAATAAATCAAATCTAACAAGTTTAATCAGGTCAATAGAATTTTTAAATAAATAAGTGAAAATTTATCCAAAAAAAAGTTTAGGTCAAAATTTTTTAATAGACAGGGATGTTCTAGAAAAAATCGTAAATGTAACCCAAATTGAAAATAAAACAATTTTAGAAGTTGGTCCAGGAACTGGAAATTTAACATCTTTTATTTTAAAAAATAATCCTAAAAAAGTATTTGTTATTGAAAAAGATAATGATTTAGCAAAAAGTTTAAAAGAAAATTTTAAAGAACAACTAACAATAATAAACGATGATATTCTAAATATTAATGAAAATTCATTATTTAATGAAAAGGTAACCGTTTTTGGTAATCTACCTTATAATATATCCTCAGAAATTTTAAGTAAATGGATAACTAACTTAAATGATAATTTTTGGTTTGAATATCTTATTTTGATGTTCCAGAAAGAAGTTGCTGATCGAATAGTAGCTAAGTTCAATACATCTGCTTATGGAAGATTATCAATTTTAAGTAATTGGAAATTAAATGTACAAAAAATTTGTAATATAAAACCTGAGTCTTTTTCTCCAAGGCCCAAAATCGATAGTTCTTTGTTATTTTTTTCTCCAAAGAAAAATTTTCATAAAATTAAAAATCCAAAAAACCTTGAAAAAATTACAAGAATTTTTTTTAGACATAGAAGAAAAATGTTAAAAAAACCTTTCAATCAAGTATTCAATGGTGATCAAAAAATATTAGATAAGCTTAATATTGATTTGAATCTGAGACCACAAAACCTAGATTTTATTACTTATTATAAGTTAACAAGCGAATATGAGAATTTAAGTAGTTAGCTTTTTTACATGATTTCTTATGTATTCCAAATCATAATCTTTTGAGCCATTATTTATTTCAGCATCAATTAGATTATTTATTTTTGTAAAACATTTTTTAAGATTATCGTTTATAACAACATAATCGTAATTTATCCAATGCAATACATCTCTTTCGAATTGTTTCATTCTCTCTTCTACAATAGGTTTATCCTTCATATCTCTATTGGATAGTCTTTGAAATAGCTCTTCTTTGCTTGGAGGCAATATAAAAAATGTTATCAACTTATAATCAAGTTTTTTATTCTTAATTTGATCTGCTCCTTGCCAATCAATATCAAATAAAACATTTTTACCTTTATCTAATTTATCAATAACAGGTGTTCTTGTGGTGCCATAAAAGTTATTAAAAACTTTTGCATACTCAAGAAATTCTTCATTCTTAATCAGTCTGTCAAATTCATCTTTAGAAATGAAGAAATAATCTTTATCAGATGTCTCATCGGACCTTGGTTGGCGTGTGGTATGAGATACGGATATTTCAAAGTTGTCAATCTCTGACAACATTTTCACCAATGTAGTTTTACCAGCTCCTGATGGAGAGGATAGAACTATCATCACCCCATCTTTTTCTGAGGGCATTAAATTAATTAGTTCGCTTTTCCTTCGATAAACTTAACTGCATCACCTACAGTTAAAATTTTCTCAGCTTCGCTATCTGAAATTTCAGAACCGAATTCTTCTTCAAAAGCCATCACCAATTCAACTGTATCTAAACTATCAGCTCCCAAATCATCTATAAAACTAGACTCTTCAGTGACTTTTGCTTCATCGATACCTAAGTGATCTGCTACAATTTTTTTAACTTTGCTTGAAACGTCTTCTGACATATTGATCCTTTTTGTTATGAATTCTTAATAGTTTAAAAACTTATTTTGTCAAGCCATATACATGCCTCCATTAACATGTAATGTTTCACCATTTATATAATTAGATTGATTTGAGCACAAAAAAAGTGCTGCATTTGCAATATCATCTGGCTCTCCAAGGCGTGCTGATGGAATTTTTGATATAATGACTTCTTTGAATTTTGGATCAATTTTATCTGTCATAGCTGTTTTTATAAAGCCAGGGGATATACAATTTAAATTGATGTTTTTTTTTGCGTATTCAATTGCAAGGCTTTTTGACATTGCAACAATACCTGCTTTTGAAGCTGTATAATTTGCTTGCCCTAAATTACCAGTATGCCCAACAACAGAAGTAATGTTTACAATTTTTCCCGACTTATTTTTTAGCATCTTTTTGATTGCAAACTTGCACATTAAAAATGTTGATGTTAAATTAATATTTATAACTCTTTGCCATTCACCCAAACTCATTCTAATTGCTAAATTATCTTGAGTTATTCCAGCATTATTTATAATGCAATCTAAATTTTTTCCTAAATCATTAGTTGCATTTTCAATAAACTCTTCAATTTTATCATGATTGGAAATATCAAATTTTAATATTTTGATATTTCCAAAATTTTGTTTAAGTTCTTCTAATTTTTCTATCCTTGTACCTGAGGCTAATATATTAGCTCCCGCTTCATTTAATTTTTTAATTATAGAACTTCCTATTCCACCAGAGGCACCGGTTACAATTATATTTTTATTTTTTAAATCGTTCATATTTTCAAATTTTCAATATCTCCTTGGCTGTTTATATTGTCTACTTTTACCTCTTTATTAATTCTCTTAATCAGGCCTGATAAAACTTTACCTGGACCAATCTCAATAAAGTGATTAACATTTCTATTAATCATATTAATTACACTCTCTCTCCACCTAACTCTATTTTCAATTTGTTTAATCAATAAATTTTTAAGTTCAATTGTATCTGATATTTCTTCAGCAGTGACGTTTGATATTAGTTTATTTTCAGATGAAGAGAAGCTTAATTTATTTAATTCTTCTCTCATTATATTTGTTGCTTCACTCATTAAACTACAATGAAATGGAGCACTAACTGGTAGCTTAATATTTTTTATGGCTAGTTCTTTTAAAACTATAATTAATTTATTTAAATCCTCTGTTTTTCCACTTAAAACTATTTGACCTTCGGAATTATCATTTGCTATTTGAGCATTAAAATTCTGTTCATTGTCTTTTAGAATTTTTTCAACTATTTCAACAGTTGAGCCTAGAATTGCAACCATGCCACCCTTTCCTTTTGGGACTGAGTTTTGCATAGCATCACCTCTTATCTTTAGGATCTTTAGTGTATCAGTAAAATTTAAGTATCCGGCACAAGATAAGGCTGAATATTCACCCAATGAATGTCCCGCAAAGTATTTTGCCTTATTTAAATCAATATTAAATTCATTCTTAATTAAATGAAATATTGAATAGCTAATCAAAAAAATTGCAGGTTGAGTATTAATCGTTAAGTCCAATTCTTCTTTTGGACCCTCTAATATGAGTTTAGATAGTGGAAAATTAAGTGTTTCATCACTCTCTTTGAATATTTTTTTCACAAGATCAAACTTGTCATAAAATTCTTTTCCCATACCAACAATTTGAGAACCTTGCCCTGGAAATATAACTGAAAACATATAAAAAAAACTAATTATTTTGCCTTTTTAACTATTGTAATTAAACATTTATAATAGTATATCCTCACTTTTTATTAAAGAACTTAAATGAATTTATACGAACATACAATTATAGCTAGACAAGACGCTTCTCCCAGTGAATTAAAACAACTAACTGAAAAATATTCTAAAATTGTAGAAAAAAATGAAGGTGAGGTTGTAAAAACAGAAAACTGGGGGCTTTTAAACTTATCTTATCTTATAAAAAAAAATAAGAAGGGAAGCTTTATTCATTTCAAAATTAAAGGTAAGGGAAGTGTTATTGAAGAATTAGAAAAAAATGAAATAATAGATAAAAAATTACTAAGGTACTTAACTGTGAAAGTTAAAAACTTTGATTTGGAGACAAATTATTTTGAAAAAAAACATGAAAATGAAAAATTTGAAAAGAGAGAGAATTAAATAATTATGCCAAAAAGACAAAGTGGTAATAAAAAAGGAAAACAAAGTAATTTTGCTAAGCTAAGTATTTTTCAACCAAACAAATATAAATTTAAAAAAAGCTGTCCTCTCTCAGTTAAAGGTGCTCCTAAAGTCGATTATAAAAATATAAGATTATTGAAAAAATATATGTCTGAAAATGGAAAAATTTTACCATCTAGGATCACTAATGTAAGTCAAAAAAAACAAAGAGAGTTATCTTTGTCAATTAAAAGAGCAAGAAATTTAGCTTTATTGTAAAATGAAAGTAATACTTCTAGAAAACATTAAAAGGATTGGTTCTATAGGTGAGGTAATAGATGTTAAAAGAGGATTTGCAAGAAATTTTCTAATAGCTAATAAAAAAGCCCTATATGCCTCTAAAGAGAATATTCAAGAGGTACAAAAAATAAAAACTGACCTTTCTAAAAAAGACAACGAAAAAAAGCAAGAAGCTCAAAAGATTTATGAACAAATAAATAAAAAAGAATTTTTAGTTAAAAAACTAAATACTGAAAATAATGAACTTTATGGGTCTGTTAAACCAACTGAGATTGCAAAACTAATTCAAGAAAAAAACAAAATTTTAATTAAGCCATCAATTATACAACCTATTAATGAAATTAAAACTCTTGGAAAGTTTAAAGTAAAAATTTCATTACACTCTGAAGTTGATGCTGAGATTACTATTAATGTTCAATCTGCTGAAACTATTCAATAATTATACAATTTCTTCCACAGCTTATTTTTTAAATTCTTATTAATAATTTTTTGTTTAGTTTGTGTGAATGGATAAAAATTTAAGTATTGTTAAAGATAATTTTAAAGAACTTCCAAACAATATAGAGGCAGAACAAGCTGTTATTGGATCAATACTTGTAACTAATGAAATCTTTGATGAAATCAGTGTAATCATTTCAAATATTAATTTTTATGACCCTATGCATCAAAAAATTTTTAATTCTATAGAAAATTTAATTTACAAAGGGATGCTTGCAAATCCGATAACTTTGAAAAACTATTTTGAAGATGAAAAAGATGATTTGAATATTCCTGAATACTTAGTAAAAATCACAAAATTTTCCACGTCAGCGAGACAAGCAATCGAATATTCTAAAATAATTTATGATATGTTTGTTAGACGAGAATTAATAAAAATATCTGAGCAAACGATTGATACTGCCAAACTTAATGATCTAGATACAAATGGACAAAATATAATTGAAAACTCTGAAAGACTTTTGTTTGACTTGGCAGAAAAGGGTTCTTTTAACTCTTCTTTAGTTAAATTTGATGATGCTATGAAACAGACTATTGAAATGGCTTCTGCAGCTTATAAAAACGAAGGAGGAATTGTAGGTGTTCCAACTGGACTTCGCGATTTGGATGATAAATTAGGAGGACTGCATCAATCTGATTTAATCATCATCGCAGGACGACCTTCGATGGGTAAAACTTCTTTAGCTACAAATATAGCCTTTCATGCTGCAAACAACATTCAAGATAGTGGACGAAAATCCTCTGTTGCTTTTTTTTCTTTAGAAATGTCATCAGAACAATTGTCAACAAGAATTTTGTCAGAACAAGCTCAAATTTCTTCAAATGATATAAGACGTGGTAGAATCTCTAATGAACAATTCGATCAGTTTTTAGAAACTTCAAAAAATATTGCAGAACTTCCTCTCTTTATAGACGAAACTCCAGCCATTAGTATAGCTGCAATGAGTAATAGAGCTAGGAGAATTAAAAGATTACATGGATTAGATTTAGTTGTAGTTGATTACATACAATTAATGAGAGGAGCTTTTAATAATAAAGATGGAAGAGTTCAAGAGATCTCTCAAATTACACAGGGTTTAAAGGCTATAGCAAAAGAACTGGGGGTTCCGGTAGTTGCCCTTTCTCAATTATCAAGACAAGTTGAACAAAGAGACGATCACAGGCCTCAATTAGCAGACTTAAGAGAGTCGGGATCAATTGAGCAAGATGCTGATGTTGTTATGTTTGTTTATAGAGAATCTTATTATCTTATGAGAAAAAAACCTAGAGAAGCAACTGTAGAACATGCTGAATGGCAGGCAAAAATGAATGAAGTTGCACATCTTGCAGAAATAATAATTGGTAAACAAAGACATGGCCCTATAGGCAATATTTCTTTAGAATTCGAGGAAAGATTTACCAAATTTAAAGATACTCAAAATAATTAATTTGCAATATAAAAGGGTTAAATGCTAGCTCAATTATATCATAATATAATTCTTAAAAACCCAAAATCAGTTTTTATTATATTGCTGATTACTTTAATTACTTTTGGTTATCATTCAAAAGATTTTAGATTAGATGCTTCATCAGAAACTTTATTAATAGAAGGTGATCCTGATCTAAAATATTTAGAAGAAGTTACAGATAGATATGGCTCTAAAGAATTTTTAGTACTTACTTATACACCAAACGAAGGAATGGTATCTGACTCGTCAATTAATAACTTGCTAAGCCTAAAGTATAAAATTCAAAGTTTAGATTGGGTATATAGTGTAATTACTTTATTAGATATTCCTCTCTTGAATAATTCTGATGCTCCAATCGAAGAACGTCTTAAGGGATTTAAAACTCTTAAAGATGAAGATGTAGATAAAAAAAGGGGTTTCAAAGAAATTTTAGATAGTCCAGTCTTCAGAAATTTTGTAATAAGTGAAGACGGTCAAACTAGTGGAATTATAGTTAATATCAAAAAAATTAAAGAATTAGATGATATTGAAAATAAATCTGAAGAGGAAATTGAAAATTATAAAGATAAAATTAAAAAACAAAATCATAAAAATATTTTAGAGATAAGAAGTGTTATAAAAAGTTATGGAGATGTAGGTAAAATTTATTTAGGTGGAATTCCAATGATAGCGGATGATATGATGACATTTATAAAAAGCGATGTCATTGTTTTTGGTTTGGGAGTTCTATTATTTATTATTGCTACTCTTTGGTTTGTATTCAGAAAATTAATTTGGATTATTGTTCCAATAAGCAGTTGTTTTTTCTCAGTCATAATAATGGTTGGATTATTGGGGTTACTAGGATGGAAAGTTACTGTTATATCCTCAAACTTTATTGCTTTAATGTTAATTTTAACAATGGCAATGAATATTCATATGAGTACAAGATTTTTGCAACTTCGAAAAACTCATTCCGATAAAAATAATTTAGAAATTTTATCTTTAACAACGGCTAAAATGTATTGGCCTATTTTGTACACTGCATTAACCACAATCATTGCTTTTTTATCTCTAATTTTTAGTGAAATTAAGCCAATCATTGATTTTGGCTGGATGATGACTTTTGGATTAATTACATCTTTCATTATCACATTTACATTACTTCCAACTTTATTAAATTTTGTGAAAACAGATAATATTTCTGTTAAAGAAGACAAGGGATCAATAATTACATTGTTTTTAGAAAAACTTTCTATTCATTATCAAAAATCTATATTTGTAGTTACAATTTTTGTAATTGTGTTGAGCATAGTTGGAATAAGCAAATTAGAAGTAGAAAATAGTTTTATCAATTATTTCAGTAAGAAAACAGAAATTTATCAAGGCATGAAACTAATTGATGAAGAGTTGGGTGGCACAACACCTTTGGAGGTTATTCTAAAATTTCCTGAAAAAGAAGAAAATGGTGAAAAGGATGAATTCGATGATGACTGGGGAAATGAAAGCCAACAAAATGATGATAAATATTGGTTTACAAAAGATAAAATTGATACGATCACAAATGTTCATAATTATCTAGATGGTCTCCCACAAATTGGTAAAGTGTTATCATTTTCATCTATCATTGAAGTCGCTACACAATTAAACAATGATAAACCCTTGGGTACTTTAGAAATGGGTGTTTTGTATACTAAAATTCCTAATACAATAAAAACAGAAATTATTGATCCATACATTTCAATTAAAGATAATGAAGCGAGAATTAGTTTAAGAATAATTGACTCTCAGGAAAATCTAAGAAGAAATGATCTAATAAATAAGATTAATTATGATTTAGAAAATAAACTAGGTTTAGAAAAAAACCAGTTTAAGTTAGCTGGTATTTTAATTTTATTTAACAATCTTTTACAAAGTTTGTTTAAATCTCAAATTTTAACTTTAGGTCTTGTGATGATTGGGATATTCGCAATGTTCTTAGTATTGTTTAGAAATATCAAATTATCTTTGATTGGAGTTGTTCCAAACTTTATTGCTGCATTTTTTATTTTAGGAATAATTGGTATGTTAGGCATTCCATTAGATATGATGACAATTACCATTGCCGCTATAACAATTGGTATAGCTGTGGATAATAGTATTCACTATATCTATAGATTTAAAGAAGAGTTCAATAATGTCAGAAATTACGAACAAACTCTTAAAATTTGTCATTCAACTGTTGGAGCAGCAATCTTAAATACTTCTATAACGATAGTTTTTGGTTTTTCAATTTTAGTTTTATCAAAATTT
>Ga0233444_10002685_pt1 | contig 18372 bp, 19 predicted proteins | sample SI_124_October20_6_FD_182792 | JGI IMG/M metagenome (GOLD analysis project Ga0233444, IMG submission 182792) | Seawater microbial communities from Saanich Inlet, British Columbia, Canada - SI_124_October2016_10_MG | ecosystem: Environmental > Aquatic > Marine > Inlet | place: Canada: British... | reverse complement strand
CTGGATCATCGAACACGCTGACCCGGCAGTTGTTCTCACCGACGTGGACCATGCCGAGGTTCTGGCCGAGTCTGTGGCCGACTCGACCCAGGTGTGCGCCGTGCTTGATGGGCCGCCCACCGCCGGGCTTGACTCTCTCGAACTCTCTACCCAGTCCGTCACCGAGACCAAAGGCAGCGGTGGGCCGGCGCTCATGTGTTACACCTCCGGCACCACGGGTCGACCAAAGGGGGCGGTCCTGACTCACGAGGCACTGCTGGCGAACGCCACCAATGTGCACGCCATGATGGACATGACGTCCCACGACCGAGTGCTCAACACCATGCCGCTCTTCCACGTCGGGGGCCTCAACGTCCACTCCTTGCCGACCCTGGCCGCTGGCGGAACCATCGTCCTTCACCCGAGGTTCGACCCTGCTCGGGTTCTGGCCGAGCTGACCGCCGGCGATGTCGACCTTGTGACACTGCTCCCGCCCATGCTGGTGGCGGTGCTCGCACTGCCGGCATTTGCCGATGCCGATCTGACCTCGTTGCGGGCAGTCAACACCGGCGCCGCCATGGTGCCCACTCCGCTCATCGAGGCCATCCACGCCAAGGGAGTCCCGGTCACTCAGATCTACGGTCTGACCGAGACGGCGACCCTTGCCACCTGCCTTCGTCGAGAGCACGCCTACGAACGCATCGGGTCGTGCGGGAAAGGGGCGTTGACCTGCGAAGTGATGTTGGTGGACGACGAAGGACAGCAGGTCCCGACTGGTAGCTCAGGAGAGATCGTCGCGCGCGGTCCGAATGTCCTCCATGAATATTGGCGAGACACAGATGCCACCAAGGCTGCGTTCCTGGATGGTGGGTGGTTCCGAACCGGCGACGTCGCCACCGCCGACGAAGACGGCTTCCTCTACATGCAGGACCGCAAGAAGGACATGATCATCTCCGGAGGCGAGAACATCTATCCGGCAGAGCTGGAAGAACTCCTTGTCGGCGTTCCCGGGCTGGCCGAGGCCGCGGTGATCGGTCGGCCTGACAACACGTGGGGCGAAGTTCCGCTCGTCGTGGCGGTCCGCCAAGCGGAGTCATCGACCACGGACGAAGACGTCCTGGCTGTCTTCGTCGACCGGGTTGCCCGCTTCAAACGACCGAAGGCAGTGACCTGGGTCGGCGCACTCCCTCGAACAGCAATGGGCAAGGTGCAGAAGCACGTGCTTCGCGACGATCTGGCCTGAAGGCTCCACAGCGGCGGGGCCGGCGCTCAACGTGTGCGATCAGACTCCGAGAATCTTGGGTGGCCGTGCTGCGTAAGACGCCGATTTCTGAGGCCATCTCAGCGAGATCGGCCTCGCCCAGGCAACCGGTCGCCCGCACCCTAGAACATTTCGAAGATCTCCCGCGGAGCCCCTTCCTTCATCTCTCCCAGCGTTTCCGCGCGTTCAACCGGGTTCATCGCCGGCAAGATGTCGAGCACACGGAACCGATCGACGAACTCGGCCCACTCGGGGGCGATGACGTCAAGCCACTCCCCGACCCAGCACCCACAGACTCAGGCACCGTGGACGGTGGCGGGGTGCTCCTGCTGCTCGGTCAGAACCAAGCCGACAAGACGTTGGAGGAATTGACTGGCAGCGGAGGAACCACCTGCGGAGGAACCACCGGCGGTGGAACCACTGGTGGCGGAACCAATGGTGGCGGAACCACCGACACAACTCCCGTTGGCGGAACCGTCGAGTGCGACAAAGAGTCCCTGACCGCTGCTGCGAAGAATTCCGTCGACAACTTCGTGAGCTTGGAAGACTGGAATTGCGATCAAGGCTGGGCAGTTGCCTTCGTGGTGACCGAAGACTACGAAGAGACGGTCGTGTTTGAAGCAGAAGGTCAGTTCTGGATCTTGAAAGACCGCAACGACGTCTGCGGAACTGGGCCCGACGACGCGACAATTCCGTCGCGCTGTACGACCCCGGCTGCACCACCAACTACACCTGACGACTCGACGCCATCGAGTGACACCGTCCTGTATGGGCCCCAAGTGGGCAGCCAGGTTTCGTTGGGTCATCCAACCTGGCGGTCTTTGCCTTCCCAATACGGTTCGCGCAGGTCCTTCTTCAGGATCTTGCCGGCACCCGACTTGGGCAGCGGATCTTCGGCGCCTCGGATGACAACGGACCGCGGCAGCTTGTAGCCGGCAAGACGCTCGCGGCACGATTCGATGAGTTCGTCCGAGGCCAGCTCAGCTCCCGGTTTCAGGACAACTTCGACGTGGACCGTCTCGCCCCACTCATCGTGGGGGATTCCGAAGACCGCGGCTTCGGCGACCGACGGATGGTGGTAGACGGCGTTCTCGACTTCGGTGGTGTACACGTTCTCGCCACCGGAAATGATCATGTCTTTGGCGCGGTCCACGATGTAGAGGTAGCCGCCATCATCGGCGTACGCCACGTCACCGGACCGATACCAACCGTCGACGAGCGCGTGCGCCGTCTCTGCTTCGCGGTTCCAGTAGCCGCGCATGATGTTCGGGCCCTGGATGTAGATCTCGCCGGCCTCGCCGGCCTCAGCGAGGCTTCCATCCGGGCGACGAATCTCGGTGCGAACACCCACAATCGGCACACCGGCCGAGCGCAGACGGCTCGCAGACGGCTCTTCGCCGCGAGCACCGCGTTCATGAGTTGCTTCGTCAAGCCAACTCACCAGCGGCGAGGCTTCGGTCATGCCGTACGCCTGCGCGAAGCCGCAACCAAACGCCTCGAGCGCCTGACGTTGAACTTCGCCGGGCATCGGCGAGGCGCCATACAACACCACCCGCATGGAGGAGATATCGGCATCGGCCAGGCCGCCATGCGCGAGCACCATCGAGATCATGGTGGGCACGAGCAGCACCATCGTGCAGCGTTCGTCGGCGAGCGCAGCAATGGTCGCTGCGGGATCAAAGGCCGGAACGAACACGTGAGTCCCACCAGCCCAAGTGAGCGCATAGGCAAGCGCACCGTCAGCGAGGTGGAACTGCGGCGCGGCATGCAGGTAGCGGTCAATGGGGGTGATGCGGGCGTGCAACCCCATGTGCAGTGCATTCGCGGTGAGGTTGCGGTGCGTGAGCATGGCGCCCTTGGGCAGACCCGTCGTGCCACCGGTGTAAAAGATCGCAACAAGGTCTTCAGATTCCAGCTCGGGCAGCTCAACATGTGCGGTGTCAACCATGGACTCATAGGCAATGGTGTCGTGTGGGGCGTCGGTGCCGGGACCGACCCACACCAGGGTGTGGATCGACGCCACGCTGTCGCGGAGTTGGCGGGCAACCGGCAAAAACGTCTCGTCGACAAACAGCAGTTTGACCTGGCTGTCGTCGCAGATGAATCGAAGCTCTTCGGTCGCGAGGCGGAAGTTGAGGTCGTTCATCACCATGCCGGCAACGGGGATGGCAAACCACAACTCGAGGTGACGAGCCGAGTTGAGCATCAGCACGCCGACGCGGTCGCCTCGGTCGAGATCGATGCTGTTGAGCCCTGAAGCCACGCCGTCGACGCGCCGTGCGACTTCGGCCCAGTCGCGACGTTCGCCGGTGCCGAGGTCGATGGTGGCGTCGCCGTGCGGGTTGATGTTCGCGGCCCGGTCGAGCACCCAGGCAATGGTTGGATCGTTCGTTGGCATTGGGAATCTCCTAGTTGGCCGACTTCTCATAGAGCGTCACGACGGCTGCGCCACCGAGACCGATGTTGTGCTGGAGCGCTCGGGTGGCGTTGGCAACTTGACGCTGCCCTGCTTCGCCGCGCAGTTGCCAGTTCAGTTCGGCACATTGCGCAATTCCGGTCGCTCCGAGCGGATGGCCCTTCGAGATGAGGCCGCCCGACGGGTTGACGACCCAGCGGCCGCCGTAGGTGGTGGATCCATCGTCGATGAGTTCAGCGCTGCGGCCGACCTCGCACATGTTGAGCGCCTCATAGGTCAGCAGCTCGTTGGGCGAGAAGCAATCGTGCAGTTCGATGACCTGTACATCGGCGGCGTCGAAGCCGGCCATGTCGTAAGCCGACCGTGCTGCAGCTGCGGACATGTCTGCGCCAACGATGGTGCGGGCGTCGTCGGTGTCGAATGATGACGCGAAATCGGTGGCCATGGCTTGACCGGCGATGCGGACTGCTTGGTCACCCAGATCGAACTTGGCGACGGCTGCTTCGCTCATGAGAATTGCAGCCGCAGCTCCGTCGGAGGTCGGCGAACACTGCAACCGCGTCAGTGGCCCATCGATGTGTGGCGACGCGAGAACTTCGTCGAGTGTGTATACGTCTTGGAACTGGGCGTAGGGGTTGTTGGCCGAGTGTCGGTGGTTCTTTTCGGCAACTTTGGCGAAGTGCTCCGGTGTCGATCCATACCGACGCATGTGATCCTCAGCAGCGCGCGCCCACATCTGCGGAGCAACGGGGCTTGCGGTCTCTTCGTGCAGATTGTGCAGGCTCGAGATGTGGCGGTCGAGCGGCGCCGTTCGATCTTCTGAGCTGAGGTCGAGTGACCCTCGCTGCATTTTTTCGAATCCAACCGCCATGGTGACGTCGGCGAGGCCACCGGCAATCATCTGGCGGCAGTACATCAACGCCGTCGAGCCGGTCGAGCAGTTGTTGTTCATGTTGACCACCGGAATGCCGGACAGACCCAGTTCGTAAACGGCTCGCTGACCCGCTGTCGAGTCGCCATAGACGTAGCCAACGCCGACCTGCTCGATCTCTTCGTAGCCGATTCCGGCGTCTTCCAGCGCTTCGGTGCCGGCCTCGCGGACCATGTCGGGATAGTCCCAGTCCCGGCGACCGGGCTTTTCGAACTTCGTCATTCCGACGCCAACGACGTACACGTCACGTGCCATCATCTCTCCTTCATCTCGCCTTGATATGGCACGGCTGACGCCGCTGGTCTGGTTGCTCGATCACCCAACGCGCGGGTGTCGGCCAAGCTGTCGATGAGCACGCGCGCAGCCCGCTCCGTCTCGAAACACCCCGGTACTGCAACGCCGTGCATACCTACGACCGTACAAACTCCGCGATGACAGCATCACTGTCGGACGGCGGGGTATCCCCAGGGTTCGGCTGGTCGACTCAAGTCTCGAGCAGCCGGGCTGCAGCCAGGTTCAGGTGTGGCGGAGCGCTGCTCTGGCGTTGCGTCCAGACAGATGGCGAGTGACCTCGGTGATGAGCAAGACCACGAAGAATCCGGCGACGCTGAGACCGGCCATTGTTGCGCCACCCGCCGTGCCGGCGTGGAAGCTGATGGTCAGCCCGGCTACGACGGCAATGGCTCCGAACAGCATTGAGGTGATCATCATCACCGGAACACGTCGCGTGAGGAGCGACGCGGTGGCCGGCGGCCCGACCAGCAAACCGAAGACCAAGAGCGTGCCGACCGCTTGAAAACTTGCCACGATGCTGACGGCCAGGAGCAACATGAGTGCGAGGTGTGTGGCTTTGGGGTGCATGCCGAGCGACTGAGCCTTCATGGCGTTGAACGTGAGTGCCATGAAAGGGCGATACAACGCGACGGTTGCTATGACCACGATGGCTGCAGCGACGAACTGTCCGTTGATGTCGCCGCGTGTCACACCGAGCACATCTCCGAAGAGCAACGAGGTGACTTCTGTGGTGAACGACCGGGCCTTGGACACGATGACGATGCCGAGGGACAACATGCCAACAAAGAGGAGTCCGATGCCGGTGTCTTCGCGAATCACGGTTCGGGCTGACACCACCGAGACCAGGCCTGCCATGAGGGCGGCGGCGGCGAGCGCCCCGATGATGGGGCTAAAGCCCCAGAGCACGGCGAGGGCGATGCCGGGGATGACTCCGTGTGCGATTGCGTCGCCGAGGAATGCCAGTCCTCGCAAGACGACCCAGGTGCCGACGAGCGACGTTGCGACGACTGCGAGCAGGCTGCCGATCAGTGCCCGCTGCATGAATGCAGGTTCGAAGGCATCCACCAGCAGTTGCACGACTTGACGCTATCGAACGCCACCGCCGGCCGGCAACGTTTTTCGGAGTGATTCTCGATATCGTCAGCGGCGTGCCTGCGGCAGTGACGATCAGCGATATTCACGTTGACTATGGCACCGTTCATGCCGTGGGCGACCTGTCGCTCGAGATTCCGCAAGGCGCCTCGGTTGCTGTCATTGGCCCGAACGGGTCGGGCAAGTCGACTCTGCTCAAGGTGATCGCCGGCATCCTCGAGCCAAACTCGGGGTCTCTCGACACCCACGGTGCAGCGACGGCCATCGTGCTGCAATCGACCGACGTTGACCCGAGCGTGCCGATCACGGTCCGCGATGTGGTCGCGATGGCGCGCTATCCCAGCGTGGGGCTCCTCCGTCGATTCGGTGCCGATGACCGAGCAGCGGTGCAGTCCGCACTTGAGCGACTCGACATCGCCGACCTTGCAGATCGCCAGATCCATCACCTCTCCGGAGGGCAACGTCAGCGAGCCTTCGTTGCCCAGGGTCTGGCCCAGGAGGCGCCGATTCTCCTCCTTGATGAGCCATTGACCGGCCTCGACGTCCGATCGCGCTCTGTCATTGCCGACGTCTTTGATGTCGAGCACAGCGCTGGACGGACGGTCATCACGACCACGCACAACTTTGAAGATGCCGCTCAGTGCGACCTCGTGCTGTTGCTTGCTACACGCTTCGTTGCGTTCGGAGTCCCTGACGATGTGTTCACCGAGGATCATCTCAAGACGGCCTTCGGCGGACGCTTCGTGCGCGCTGGGGACACCCTCGTCATCGACGACCCGCATCACGACCATCACCACTAGCACCGACACGGGCCACGCCGGACACAGCGGCCAAGTGACGATCAGTTCTCATTGGTTCCCAGAAGTAGCGGGCGGCCGGTATCGTGCAGATCGATGAGTGCGGACCTCCTTCACGACGATGTTGCGACGATGTTGCGAGCCGGCGATCACCGGTACACGACTGGTCGGAGGCGTGTCGTTGCTGCGCTACATACCGCAGCGAACCCGGTCACGATCCCGCAGATCCTCGAAGTCGAAACGTCGCTTGCTCAATCGAGTGTGTATCGGAACCTTGCGATCCTCGAAGAGGTTGGCGTCGTGGCCCGAATCGTCACCCATGACGACCACGCTCGCTACGAACTTGCCGAAACACTCACCGACGACCATCACCATCACCTGATCTGCACGACCTGCGGAGCAGTCAGCGACTTCGAATTGCCGCCGAAGGTCGAACGGACACTCGACGCGGCGTTCGCGGCGAGCGCAGCAGCAGCCAACTTCCAGATCGATGGACATCGTCTGGACCTGGTCGGCAGCTGCGCTGACTGCTCCTAAACGAGCGTTCAGACGGCGCGGACTGTCAGGACAATGCTACTGCGATGCGTTCGGCGTTCGCGCTCACCATGTCGAGGTAGGTCGCACCATCAGAGTCCGCCGTGCCGAGCGACTCGGTGAACAACTCGACGATGGCGATGTCTCCGACCTCGCTGGCCAAAGTGTTGACGAGTTCGTCTGATGACGACGTGTCGGCGAAAATTGCTGGGACGCCCTCTGTCTCGATGGTCTTGGCAAGCGCTGCCAACTCGCCGGCGCTTGCTGCGTCAGTCGTGCTTCCTCCGGGAACAACAACGCCAACGACTTCAAAGCCATACCGGTCAGCGAAGTAGGCAAAGACCTCGTGGTTGGTGACGAGAACCCGCTTGTCTTCGCTGATGGCGTCAAGCAACGAGACATTGTCGGCATCGACTGCGGCAAGCTGGGCGAGGTACTCCTCGGCTGACGCATCAAGTGCATCGGTATCGAGGCCGTCGATTTGTCCGCTCAGGAAGTCCACGATGCCCTGCACTGCACTGGACATCCTCACCGGGTCGGTGAAGAAGTGGGGGTCCGCACCGTCGTGACCATGTTCGTCGTGCTCCTCATCAGAGTGGTCCTCATCAGAGTGGTCCTCATCAGAGTGCTCCTCACCCTCGGCGCCGAATTCCATCGTCCCGACAACCGAGATCGCCTCGTGCAGAGGCACGCCTGCTTCCTCGGCGGACTCGATCACGTCGATGAGGCCTTCTTCGAAGTTTGCCCCGTTGACAATCAGGGCGTCTGCGCTCAGCATCCGGTTGATTTCCTGTGCCGATGCCTGGAAGTCGTGTGGATCGGCGCCGACCGGCATGATCGTGACCACATCAGCCTGGTTGTCGAGGAGTTCGCTGACCACATCACCCAAGATGTTCGTCGTCACAACAACAGTTGCGATCTCACCCGTCGATTCCGAATCGTCAGCAGACGCCACGTCAGTTGCCGACGCCGCTGTCGAGTCGGCGTCTGCCGTGGGGGCGTTGCCATCAGAGCCGCAGGCTGTGGTGGCAAGCGCGAGCCCCCCGATGAGGGCGAGCGAGGTGCGGGCACGGAATGTCGTCATGAGGGGGGATGCACTTTCTGAGTGAGAACCATTACTGAATTACAGAGTAACGGATCGGGAATGACTCCCACAACCAGAATCGGAGTTTGATTCCAAATCAGCGCCGACGGCCAACAACCGGCGCGTGAACTGAAAGGCAGCAGCGCAGGTCTACGACCACGCACTTGCAGCGAAGCCGGCAACCCTTGCGCGAGATCAGGCGTGTGGCGCGTTGCCGGTGGCGGCGCCGAAGGCCGCGCTGCCGAAAGTAGCGATATCGACAATGCCTCAAGCAGCAGTGGGCACCGTCATGCCGAGGACCGTCGCTGCAAGTGCAGGACGGATCGGCACTGATGCAACGAGTCTGGCAACTGCGCCCACACCGCGCCGCCCACCGAGCACCAGCAAGAGTGGGTACTGGACCCGCCAGCCTTGGTCTGTTGGACAGCGACGTCTACGGGTTCGCGGTGATCTTCGTGACGGGCTCAAAGATCAACTGCAGCTCAATGGCTTCGTCCGTGGCGCTGGCAATCTCAGCGGCAAGACCCGCTGGATTCTCTTCCATGGTGGCCCCACTCACAACGACCACGACAGTCGTTGGGTCAGATTTGGGGTCAAGGGTGACCTTCTGGACCGTGAGTGCCGGATCCCAATCGTTCACCGCACGGACAACGACGACTTCTGCCTGAGAGCGTTCGATCTTGTAATAGCTGTTGAAGCCGAGCGGAACTGCAACGGCCAAGACAAGCAGCGTCGTGGCAACGAGCCCGAACGCACGCTGCCGAAGCCTTTCCCTCGGCGGAGTGAAACCAGCAAAGGCGAAGGTCAGTCCTGCTGCGAGGGTGATTGCCGCAAAGTTCGTGACGAAGAGCAGCAACGCTCCGAAGGCGAGTTCCCCTCGCTCGGCGCCGAGGGTGATACCGACTGTTGCGAGTGGCGGAACCAAGGCGACGGCGATACCCACACCCGGCAATGCAGACCCAGCCTCGGTTCGAACGGTCACGTAAGCGCCAGCCGCGCCGGCAAGCAGGGCGATTCCAAGGTCAGCCAGGTTGGGCGACGTCCGTGCGAGAACTTGCTCAGGAAGGGGTGTATCTGGACCAATTCTTGGAATGATCAGCGATGTCACCCACCCGACCGAAATACCCAGAAATGCTCCACTCACCACAATCAAGAACGACTCGAGCACTCGCCTCGACCACGTCTGAATCAGCGCTGAAGCAAACGCCATGATCGGCGTCATCAAAGGTGCAACCAGCATCGCACCAATCACCACAGCAGCACTGTCGTTCATCAGACCCAGAGCCGCGATCCCCGCGGAAAACAGCATCAGCGCCGTGTAGCGATACAGGTAGGGACGGCGACGGTCGCCTTCGAAGTACAACTCGTCAAGAACGGTTCCCCGCTGCTCGCGGTCAAGGTCGCGACCGATAAAACCTATGTCACCGCTCGGGATGACCCCGGACAGTGCGGGCGCTGAAAGCTCGGATGTCGTTTCCACCGCCTAGTTCCTAGCAGCTTGGCCCCAGAATTATCGAGTCGGCCGCAATCGCTACCCAACTCCTACCGGCAAAAGAACCAAGCCACTACGAGCGAACGATCCGGTGCAGATCGGGCGGGCAACCCCGTCGATTTCATCGTCGCTGAATGGTGCCGGCGGCTCCATGGCGTCCAGGGCGGGTCGTAACGAGCCCAGATCGGCTCTCCGATGGCGGTGTGACCGGCGTGCCTGACAGTGTCGGACAGCTTGCGGAGATGCCGCTCGTAACCGTCGCGTGTCCAGCGCCCGCGATAACGGATTGCGGCAAGACGCTGGGGTCCCACCTCGCTGATCGTGACACGCGGGTCTTTCGGTGCGGGAAGCGACTCGTCGGTGTACTGAGTCGGCATCATGAAGCGCACTCGGTACTGGTCGCCGACCCGGTCTTGAGTGACGGGAGTGGTCATCGCGATTTTTGTACTGTCACCATCGGCGGTCTTGTTCCCGCCGAAGATGTAACCGGCAAGCAGGCGGAACCCGCCGTTGCCGGCCCGCTCGAGTGGCCCTTGCACGAGTGTCTCGGCCACAAGATAGGGCTCATAACGGCGAAGTTCGATCTCATCAATCCGTTCCTCGACACGATAGGTCGGACTCTCGTAAGCCATGTTGCCAGTCTGGTCTCGTTGCGGACCGTCTGTCGGTCGCGTCATCGTTGCTGGCGGAGCGGCCAGCGCCGCACCTGCGGAAAGTCACCGCAGTTCAGTCAGGATGTGTCAACCGTCCCGACCTGCTCACTGCCCCTTTGAGAGATCACTCTGTATGCCCCACCATTTCGTCAACAGGCTCCGTTCCCACCCCGTGGTCAGAGAAGAGTCGTTCCGTCGCAACCAAATCAGGTGGGAGTCCGCAAGCGCGATCATTTACCTGGTGGGCGGCGTGCTCTTCGTTTGGGGCAGCATCCGGTTCTTCCCATCGCTCGAGACACGAGCCGAGAACCGCGGTGCATGGATCTTCCTCGCCGGGTCATTGCTGTATCTCATCGTCACCGGCCATGACACCACCGAGGTCGTGCGATACCGACGCCAACTCGACGGCCCCCCGACCACTTCTGACCGTCTTGAGGTGTGGGCGGCAGGGAGCTACCTGATCGGAACGTTGCTCTTCATCGCCGGGAGCATCTTCTTCCTGTCCTGGATTGGCGATTATTCCGCCGGCGCGTGGTGCTTCATTCTCGGCAGCTTGCTGTTTGCTGTCGGGGCGACCATCGACGTGTTACAGATCGTCCGAGCCCCCGACATCCGCGTGCTGCAACTTTTGAACCTGACGGCGCTGTCGTTTGTCGTGGGATCAGCACTTTTTGCCGTCGCTTCAGTCCCCTACCTGTTCACCTTCCAGAATGCCGCCGACGAACGGACCGTCGACAGCTTCCTCGCGGCCCAATTCGTTGTTGGCAGCGTCTTGTTTCTGGTCGGCGGCTTCTTCAACTACCGACGCGCGTTCCTCGTCATTGACTCTTCGACCACCCGGGACTAGCAACGGGTGAGTCGTTGCGCTCACGCCGGTCGACCAGCAGCACGACCCGTTCAGTCAGCGACTTCGAGAATGCGCACGGGAAGTTCGCGAGGACCGCGAATCTGTCCGACACTCCAGCGGGTGTCGCCGGCGAGCTCGAAGCGCGGAAAGCGCTTGATGAACTCCTCGATGGCAACCTTGAGTTCCAGCCGGGCCAGGTTCGACCCCAAGCACCGGTGGATGCCCAGACCAAACGCTGCGTGGCGATTCTCCTCGCGATCGACGATGAACGTGTCGGGATCCTCGAACTTCCTCGGATCACGGTTGGCAGCCGGGAACGGCAGGAGCACCCAATCGTCCTTCTTCATCGGGCAGCCGTGGAAGTCGTTGTCCTTGGCGACCAGCCGGGCCATCGTCACCGGTGCATATGCGCGGAGGAACTCCTCCAAGGCGAACGTCATCACCTCGGGATCGTCGAGCAGGCGCTGGTGATCCTCGGGATGCTGCGCCAGATGCCACAGCGACGATCCGATTGCCGACCATGTCGTGTCGATGCCGGCAACGAGCAGCAAGATGACCATGCCACCAACGACGTCGTCGTCCAGCTTGTTGCCATCGAGCTCGACATTCATCAAGTAGCTCGTGAGATCCTCACGGGGATTCGCACGATGGTCGTCGATCTGCTCCTGGATGTAGAGACCGAGATCGTCACCACCTTCTCGCGTTCCTGGTTCTTCGTTGATGCGTTCCAAGACGTCGTGGACGAACTCGCGGAACAATTCCTCGTCCTTTTCCGGGAAGCCGAGCATCCGTCCAATCACATTCACAGGAATGTTCTGGGCGTATTGCACAGCGGCGTCGACGATGCTCTCGCCGGGCGTGATCTCGCCCATCTCGTCGAGCAGCTTTTGGCACAACCGCTGGATCTCGGGCTCCCACGGCTCAATCTTCTTCGGCGCGAAGGCCGGCAGAAGGAGTCGGCGGGCCATGTTATGGAACGGCGGATCGCTGGTAATCGGCGGCGCTCCACCGATCGGGGCCGGAAGCGCCATATCGCCAGGCCGCGCAACGCTGACCACGACGGAGCGGCTCGTGAAGTTCTCGGTGTCGTAGGCGACCTCAGTGACGGTGTCGTCGGTGATTGGCACCCACATGCCGCCGTAACGATCGGAATGTGCCACGGGGCAGCCGCCCTCGCGCAACTCTTTCCACACCTCGGGTGCGTTCGGATTATACGCCGGGTCCGCGTGGTCAAAGTCGGTGCGAGGGTCAGCAACCGGGCCGTAATCGTCCGCGTCGTACGGCACTCGCTGCCAGATGTCGGTACCTTCAGGGCCGCTGCCGATGACGAAGTCCACCGTTTCGCCGCCTCGATCGATGGTGATGACCTTGTTGCCGCTGGGCTCATCAATCCGCGTGGAATATTTCGTGGTGTCGGTCATGTCATCCGTTCTCGGTGATGGTGATCGCGTACTCGGGGCAGTTGGAAGCGGCGAGACGGGCCTTGTTGTGCAACTCCGTGGGGACGTCGCCCTCGACGGTCAACATGGCCTGGCCGTAGTCGTCGACGTCGAACAATTCCGACGCCAACGCGTAACAACGGTTGTGACCCTGACACTTCTCGGCATCGAGATGTACTCGCATCAGCCAGACAATAGAGCCAAGAGTGTGGCTGTGACTAGCGCCGGCACAACTTTTTCGAACAGTGTTCCAATTCTCCGATTCCCACCATGGTCGGTTCCATACACCGACCGGCATCGTCAAGCAGAAAGGGTTCGCCTGTCAGCTCATCGCGCGGCAATGTCTAACCCGGCATGGAAGCCGTTCGTCCACGCGTTCTGAAAGTTGAATCCGCCCGTAATGCCATCGACATCGATGACCTCTCCAGCAAAATAGAGACCGTGCACGAGCTTGCTCTCCATCGTGCGGAAATCGATCTCGTTGAGAGCAACGCCGCCGCATGTCACGAATTCGTCCTTGTTCATGCTCTTGCCGCTGACCGTGAACGTCGAGGCAGTGAGTTGACTGACAAGCCTCGTTGCCTGTGTCTTGCTGAGCTGCGACCACGTCGCCGTCTCGGACACCTCAGCGGCTGCGAGCAAACGCAACCAGAGTCGCTTCGGAAGAGCAGCAAACGGACTTCGGCTGGACAGTTGGCGCTTCGCCTCGCCGAGCCGCTTCTCGGCGACAACTGCTGCCGGGTCGAGGTCCGGTAGCCAGTTCACGGAAATGTCGAAGCGATAGTCACGCGCAGCCAACTCGCGAGCGCCCCATGCAGAGATCCTCAAAATTCCTGGCCCGCTCAAACCCCAATGGGTGATGAGGACAGGTCCGCTGCTCGAGAGTTTGCTCTGCTGGATGCTGACCTCGGCAGGACTCACCGCAAGGCCAGCCAGTCCGTCAATGCGCGGATCTTTGATCTTGAAGGTGAAGAGTGAAGGTGTCGGCGGCTTGAGTTCGTGGCCAAGACTCGTTGCGAGTTGGGCCCCGGCGGCGAGCCGAGTTCCGCCCGTCGAGATGAGAACATTTGCAGCCGTGTAGGAGTTCCCGACATCTGTGACGAGGTCAAAGTTATCCTCGTTCTTGACCACGGAGGTCACTCCTTCCGAGGTGCGGATACTGACCCCGGCCGCCTCAGCGGCACCGAGCAGGGCGTCGACAATCGTCTGCGAACTGTCGGTCTCTGGGAACATCCGGCCATCGGCCTCAGTTTTCAGCGCGACGCCACGGCCGGCGAACCACTCAACGGTGTCAGCGGCACCGAATCGATGGAACGGACCAATCAAAGATTTCTCACCGCGCGGATAACTCCGACTCAGCTCACGCGGATCAAGACAATCGTGGGTGACATTGCAGCGACCGCCACCAGAGATCTTCACCTTCTGCAGGAGGTGCGACGTCTTTTCGAGGATCAGCACCGATTTTCCAGAGCTCTCTGCGCAGGTGATCGCAGCAAAGAACCCCGCGGCGCCTCCGCCGACAACGATGAGGTCCACAAACATGCCCGCTCACTGTAGAGACGATTCGGGCAGGGTGTCGGCGTCGGCAGCCCGCACGCGCAGCACATCGAGCGACGCGGCGAAATCTGCGCAACGCCGCGCTGGTGTGTTCAGGAGCGTTGGGTGGGGAGCTTGGGGACGAGCCAGTCGACAAAGTTCTCCGGGCTACGGGTCTGGATGTAGACGCGGCCTGGCCCAGTGAGGTGCACAACGAGCCCCTCCCCACCCAGCATTGTCGACTTCCAGTTGCCCACTTTTTTCACTTCGTATGACACGCCTTCGTTCCATCCGACCATGTGGCCAGTGTCGACGGTGTAGCTCTGCCCCGCCGCCAGGTCGACCGCCTGGACGGCGCCGTAGCTCGAAACGACGAGGTCCCCGACCCCCGAACACTTCAGCATGAACAGCCCTTCCTTGCTGAAGAATGTCTTGGCACCGCCCCACTTGCTATCGATGTCGATCGCCTCCGAAGAGGCGAGATACGAACCAGATTGGAGGTACACGGTGTTGCCGGTGAGCGGCCACGTGATGATGTCACCCGGCAAAGCCGGAGCGACGACAACGTGGGCATCGGGCCCCGTCGCTGTGAATGTGTTCATGAAGAATGACTGACCGCCGAGAACGGAGCGCTTCAGTCCTTTGAGCATCCCACCCTGTGTGCTGGTGGCAATCTCGACCGAGGAAGACATGGCCATCATCGCACCCGCCTCGGCCTTGGCTGTCTCACCTTGGCCGAGATGCAAAGTCGCCATAGCGAACGCCGGGCTGAAACTGATTTCGGTCTTCATCGATCCTCCTGATCCGCCAGATCCCAGAAATCTAGGCGTCTGCCAAAACCGGTTCAACTGCACAAAGCGTTGGCTGCACTCCTGAGCGCTGATGTCGAGTTCGGTATGGATACGCAACATACCAGCGACAAGACCGACGAGTTGTCCGACAACGACGCCCAATTCCTCATCGACAACATTGACGCCGACTCTGCGGACGGCATCAGTTCGGAACTCCAGCTCTGGATAGCGAGCCTGTTTGAATGTTCCGACGAGCAGCTTCTCGGGGAGTAAGAATCCCGCAACCGGTCCCGGTCAGGTCTCGACCATTGCCCCGAACAAGTAGCCGTCCAGGACCTGTCGAGTTGGACCGAAGCCTGGTCACCGCCTTCACCAAGCGTGACCCGCACACTCATGCCGGGCGGCCCACCGGCGGTGACCTCGACTTCGCCCTGCAATCCGCGTTCGTCGAGGATTCCTTGCACGACCCGCTCAACCGCATCTTGATGCAGGATTGTTTTGAAGATCTTGCCAACGGCGGTCATTGGAACAGCATCGACGATGCGGATGTGTTTGAGCCACGCCGGCCGTTCGCGCATTTCAGCTTCAGCGAATGCCCGGAGTTCGTCCTCGGTGATGCTGGATTCCGGGAGGAGTTCGCCGAAGCAGACCGGCGCACCGGGCGGCAATGCCAGTCATGCAATTCGCTGCGATGGTGAGCATGGCCACGGGCGTGGTCGTGCTGTTTCTGCGGTCGTCGCCCATCCTGTTCTGGGGTGTACTGCTTGTCAGTGCAGCGTTGCTCGCCGCGCTGTCGGTGCTCGGAGCGATCGTGGCCGACCGCGCCGCCAGGGGGATTCGTGATGGAGTTGCTGACTAGATCCGCGCTTGGCGCCCGCACCTCTTGTAGTCGGGTCGCCCGTTGAACATGATCGCGAGACCCACACCGCCCGAACCAATGTTTTCTGGCAGGCACTTCGCTATCGGGCTGCTGAGATGTTGGCTGCTGCGAGCAAGAAGTCGGACGGTTCATCCCCACTGTGAATGGCCTCGTCGGTACGGCCAAGGGCGGGGCACCCCGACTCGTTACCCGACGTGGCCCTCCTGCAAAGATCTCATCTCATGGGAGTCCTCGGTGCGAACTTGGTGAGTCGGAATGTCAGCCGATGAGCGATCAGCCCTTACTGTTGACCAAGCGCGACGACGGCGTCGCGATTATTTCGACCAACGACGATCCGCTCAACCGAATGACACTTGCCTATGTCGACCAGCTCGAAGCAGTCGTCGAGGACATCGCCGCCGACGACGCAGTCCGGGCGTTCGTGATCACCGCCGAGGGCACGACGAACTTTTCGGTCGGGATGAACCTCAAGGAACTTGGCGCGGGAATGAGGGCCGTCGGCGTCGATGCCTTTTTCGATCAGCGGATCAATCTCATCTCGCGGATCGAGACGATGGGCAAGCCGTCCGTGGCCACATTGTTTGGTTATTGCCTCGGGGGCGGTCTCGAACTGCCACTCGGATGCACGTTTCGGCTCGCCGCTGCGACCGGAGCCCAGATCGGGCTGCCCGAGATGGATCTCGGAACCACGCCAGCGTGGGGAGGGTCGGCTCGCCTTGCCAAGACGATCGGCAGGACACCTGCGTTGGACATGATCCTTCGTGCCAAGAAGGTCTCCGGTCCGGAAGCGATGGACATCGGCCTCGTCAGCGAAGTCTGGCCAGTCGAAGAGTTGAAGGAGCGGGCGGTAGCTCTTGCAGTCGAACTGGCTGCACAACCGCGACTCGCAGTCAAAGCGATGCTTGCCGCACTGCACGACAGCGAGGACAAAACGCTCGCGGAGTTGCTGGCAGCCGAACGGGCTGGCGTCCACTCCACGATGGGCACGCCCGATGCGGCTGAGGGAATGCTCGCGTTCTTGGAAAAGCGCCCGCCGGTCTTCAACCAGTAGATACGGTCAACGCGTCTTCGTTCGACGCGCTGTTGAGCGATCGCGACGAGCCCCTGGCGATCGTGATCGAGGACGGACCGCCCGCCCGATGAGTGGCTGAGACCCGGGAGCGTCGCCCCACCAGGGTCACGAGTCGGGCCGCGACTATTGACCGCCCCAGATCCTCGACTCGTCTGACGATCGCAAGCTCATCCCGGCCACCCTGCTATCAGACGTCGCGGTGGCCTGTGTTCACCCAGTCGGTGACCATCTTTGCAAACATTTCCGGCTGGTCCGACCAGCTGAGATGGCCTGCTTCGGGGAAGATTTGGAGCGCGCTCTTGGGCATGGCGTCATGGAGGTGGTGGGCGTTACTTACATCGAACAGTGCGTCGAGGTCGCCCCAGAAGATCTGTGTCGGTACTTCGATCTCGCTCACCTTTTGAGCCAGGGCTTCGCCGTTGCCTCGAAGGTCGGCGAACCAGTGGATGACCTCGAACGCTCGTCCCGAGTAGGCCCGTTTGAAGTCGTCGACCTGTGTTGGGTTGTAGCGATGGCGGATTGCGCCGAAGGTCGAGGTGAAAGCGATCAGCGGACCGGCTCCGAGCAGAGCCGTACTCCAGCGAAGAAAACTGAACCGCGACAGCAGGTTGATGAGCATGGCCAACTTGAGTGGTCCGGGAGCGCCGACGCTGTGTCCGACCACCATGCTCGCGAGGCGGTGGTTCGGTGAAAGGGCATAGCTCAGTGCTGCGGCCATGCCGACATCGGGCGCGACGAGGTGAACGTCGGTGAGGTCGAGGTCGTCGAGGATCTTGCCGAGGAGCTCGCCCTGGGCAGCTGGGGTCATGTCATTGCGATCACCTTCGGAGGCTCCGAAGCCAGGCAGATCGATGGCGACGACGTGAAACGTTCCGGTGAGGGCTTCCCAGGATCCAACGAAGCTCAGAATGCTCTCGGGAAATGGGCTGAGCATGACGACGGTTGGTGCGTCGGTTGGCCCGGCCTCGGCGAGGCGTATTCTGCGACCGGCGAGCGTGCGGAACTCTGTCGTGATGTCGACATCTGGGTTGTCGAACGATGTCGCTGCTTTGCGGGCCCTCTTAATCGTGCGCCACTCGGGGGAGATCGCCCGATTGGCGGCGCCGGTGACTCGGTCATAGATGCTGAGCTTCTTCATCAGGGTCCTCGTTGGGTTCGTTGAGCGAGTTGCGTACTGAAAGGTACGCAAAAGGATCCTAGCGAGTTTTGTACCGGGCGGTACTCTGGAGCTATGTGGAGTGATTCGTGAACACACCGGCTTTGCCAGTGAGGGG
>Ga0233444_10002684_pt1 | contig 18374 bp, 20 predicted proteins | sample SI_124_October20_6_FD_182792 | JGI IMG/M metagenome (GOLD analysis project Ga0233444, IMG submission 182792) | Seawater microbial communities from Saanich Inlet, British Columbia, Canada - SI_124_October2016_10_MG | ecosystem: Environmental > Aquatic > Marine > Inlet | place: Canada: British... | reverse complement strand
AAGAGCAACAAATTACATGGCAATGCCGCCTTATTGATTAGCCATATTTTATGTCAGAGTATGCTAGAATTCTAAAATATCTTGTCATCCAATAACAATGACATTTAACAAAATTTAGCAATGGTTTTTCGACTAGTTTCAACCCTCTTCACATTAGTTTAAAAGATTATTATGTCAGTAGAAAAAATGGATTCGACACCGACAGCTTATACACAGAGTGCTGTTCAATTAAACTTACTCTCCCTTGTTTTGGTCACAGGCTTAAGTGGTTTTTGTGGTGGACTAGTATGGGCTTTGATAACGTCATTTCTCGATCTCATAGGGTTTATCCAATTAGTTAAGTTTGATAGCTTTATTGTTAACCTAATCACTTTCCCATTAATTGGCTTATTCTTTAGCGCCTTTTTCTCGGTGATTGGTTACCCTATTTACAAATGGCGCTGCAAAAAAATTCGTGGTCAAAAGCTTTCAGGTCTATTTATTAATTAATCATTTACAAACCAAGCCTTAAGGTCTCGGAGTCGTTTATGGGTGAAAATCGTCATAACAACGCGTTTGTATTAGGCCTTTTTATCTTCTTAGGCCTGTCGGCTCTGGGTTATTTACTGGGCCAAGCCGCCATTGAGTATCGGCTTTATGATCGTAGCGTGACAGTGAAAGGATTATCTGAACGCGAATATGAAGCTGACATTGTGATTTGGCCTATTCAATTCAACATGGCCAGTAATAACCTCAAACAACTGTATGATTCTATTGATAGTAAGAGCACTGATATCAAAAACTTCCTCATCGAACGAGGCATTCCTGAAACAGATATTACTTTTTCAACACCGGCGATTACCGATAAAATTGCCCAGCAGTATGGCAATAATCGCGCACCTGAATTTAGATACTCTGGGTTTCAAACCGTCACGGTTTATTCAAACAATATTGCTACAGTGCATGCCGCGATGGGCTCATTATCTGAATTAGGGAAAAAGGGCATTGTTTTTATTGGCTCAGGATATGATTCCCAGACAGAATATTTGTTTACACGCTTAAATGAAGTTAAACCTGAAATGATAGAGGAAGCGACTAGAAAAGCACGACATGTCGCAGAAAAATTTGCGGCTGATTCTGATAGTCAACTAGGTAAAATCAAAAAAGCGTCGCAAGGGCAATTTAGCATTTATGCCCGTGATCGCAATAACCCGCACATCAAAAAAGTTCGCGTCGTTGCGACAGTACAATATTACCTTTCTGACTAATGTCACTCGATTCCAATTGCCAAAGTCTTGTTAGCCAAATAAAAAATTGTACACTCTGCCAACCTCATTTAAAACATGATGTTAGACCAATATTTCAAATTCATCCCAATGCTAAGATTCTGATTGCTGGCCACGCACCAGGTAAGATAGCCCATGCTTCTGGTATCCCGTTTGATGACCCTAGTGGTCAACGGCTCCGACAATGGATGGGAATAAATTCTGAACAATTTTATAATCCGGAACTCGTTGCTATTCTACCCATGGGGTTTTGCTACCCGGGCACGGCAAAACAGGGTGACTTACCTCCAAGACCAGAATGCGAAGGCGCTTAGCGTGCCTCAGTATTATCTCATCTACAACATCTTGAAATAACGTTAGTTTTAGGTCGTTACGCTCAAAACTATCATTTCAATCATCGTGGTTCCTTAACGGAATTAGTTGAATCATGGCAAACCTTCTGGCCAGACAAAATACCTCTCCCCCATCCAAGCCCTAGAAATAATCGTTGGCTTAAAAAAAACCATGGTTTGTCACAGAGTTACTTCCAGAACTACAAGTTAAAATAGCTCAGATACTAGCCAAATGAACCCACCTTTTCAGTTCTGCTGGCAGTCTACGTTACTAGTACAAAAGTACAATATGCTCTGTAAAGATATCTTTATAGAATATACATAGGGTTAGCTGGGAATACGTTGCAAAGTTAACACTGCTTCATATTACCCTTAACTACATATTTTTATGGAAAGAACTTATGTTTTCTAAAATACTCAAAAACTCAGCTAAAGCTGCTGTAATAGGCCTAGGTCTTATCAGTAGTGTACAAATACAAGCGGCTGGACTGGAATTTGACTTGTCTGGCCTAGGGATGGATGTCCCCAAAAATTACGCTGGCCGTGATGGTCTCTTTGTCGGACCAAACTTCAACTATAGTACTGTCACAAGCTCTTATTACAACTGGACATTTAAAGATGTAAAATTATCTATTGATGATGTCTCTGGCGTTGCCACCATGGCAGGTTCTATGAATCGTAATAGTGACAACTCTATCTGGACGATTAATACTACCTTAAATGATCTTGTTGTCAGAACAGGGACTGGCGCGGGTACTAACCGTCAAGATTACAATGCCGGAACAGATGACTTATCTTCTATTTTATCAACCATGGTATCTGGTACTGGTATTGAATGGAAAAGTCTTGATATGACGCTTTCAAATGGTTCCTCCTCATGGAATTTTGGCGGTTTTGCCATGCCAGATATGGGACACTTGAATGTAGCTGAACTATTTTACCGCTCTAATTTTGGTGGTGCTTCAGGTCTAATCTTCGATGCTTGGTATAAGTCAGATGAAATGGTTACTAAATATCGTTACGTTGATAAGAAAGTAACTAAATGGAGATGGAAATGGAACCGTCATAGAAATAGATATGAAAAGAAATACTATGATGTCGTAGAAAGAGTGAAAGAAAAGTATCAAGTAGCAAGATATGTTGGTGATACGAAGGCATATGCTACTCCTTCAGAAGTACCCTTACCTGCTGCTATTTGGTTATTTGCACCAGCTCTAGCTGGCTTCACTGCATTACGTAGAAAACGTGCTGCATAAATAACTTCCAAAGGAATGACAACTCGCTATTCATGCGAGTTGTCATTTTTTTTTGGCTAAGCGGCTTATAGCTATTTTATTTTTCTGCAAACAGATCAAGTACAAATAACCGTTTAATTATTGTTCCGTTTTTTCGAAATAGCTTTTGGCACTTTCACAATCTAGGCTTATTTGTTTAACCAATGCCGTTAAGCCATCAAATTTTTGTTCATCACGTATCTTATGTAAGAAATACACTTGAACATAATGGCCATAGAGATCACCACTGAAATCAAACAAGTGGACTTCAAGTAAAGCTTTACCTGCACCACTGACTGTTGGCCTGACGCCGACATTGGCAACCCCTTTAAAAGGCTCACCATCAACACCAAACAGGTGAACAGCATATACCCCACTCATGGGCACCTTACAACGATGTAAATGAATATTGGCTGTGGGGAATCCCATCGTTCTCCCCCGCTTATCGCCGTGTGCAACTCGCCCACTCATCTTATAGGGATGACCCAATAGCATTTGCGCTAACATTAAGTCACCCGTTTCTAACGCTAGCCTTATTCGGGTACTACTGACACGATCATGTTCAATGGCAAAAGTATGCATATTGACGACTTGAAAACCATACTTTTGACCAGCTTGCTGCAATAAAGCAAAATCACCTTGTCTATTTTTTCCGAACTTAAAATCATCCCCAACAACCAAGTAACTGACGTTTAAGCCTCTTACTAATAACTGCTCGATAAAGGCATCAGCGGACATTTGTGCTAATTTTTCATTGAATCGAAGCACACAAAGTTGATGAATAGAATAACTCCTGAACGCTTCCACTTTCTCACGGAAACGACTCAATCTCGCCGGTGCCTTGTCTGGCGCAAAGAATTCATTAGGTTGCGGCTCAAAGGTAATCACAATAGCCGGCAAACCCAGTAAATCGCCTTTTAAAGCCAACTGGCTTAGTACTGCTTGGTGCCCGAGGTGCACACCGTCAAAATTACCGATGGTTGCAACACAGCCAGTCGGCTGTTCGGGGAGGTTGTGAAAACCACGAATTATTTTTTGCATAGACTAGTGGTGTTTATTTTTTTGTCAAAAGTTGCCATAGACTAACATTATTCATAGTTAATCGAGCAGGCAAGAATAAGATGATTAATTTATACTATAGTCATACATTTCCTTTTTGTTAGAGGCCTACCCCGTGGCAAGACGAAAAAAACTTGATTATGAAGCATCTATTGCCGAACTGGAATCTTTGGTCGAACGATTAGAGCAAGGTGATATCAGTCTTGAAGAATCGCTTAAACTCTATGAAAGTGGTGTCCTGATCACCCGTGATTGCCAAGAAGCGCTAAGCCAAGCTGAACAAAAAGTGCAGATGCTATTACAACAATCTGATCAAGCAAACTTAGTCGATTTTGAGGCCAACACGTCAGAGTCGTGAATCAAGATTTTGTTTTTAATCATTGGATGCAATCTAGACAACAACGTGTAGAACTTGCTCTAGATAAGCAATTAGCTCCTACTAGCTCAGCCATACCAACATCCCAACTCCTTGATGCTATGCGTTACTCGACTTTAAATGGCGGGAAGCGTCTTCGCGCGTTATTAGTCTATGCTGCTGGTGAGGCCTTAGGTGTCGCGCTCGAGTTGCTCGATTCGCCGGCGTGTGCTGTTGAAATGATTCATGCCTATTCGCTCGTTCATGATGATATGCCGGCCATGGATAATGATGACTTACGACGCGGTAAACCCACTTGCCATAAAGCCTACGGAGAGGCCATTGCCTTATTAACGGGAGATTCATTACAGTCTTTAGCCTTTGAAACACTCTGTGATACCCGTTTCACAGCACAGCAACAAATCGATATGGTGAAAGTAGTGGCACAGCATAGTGGCGTCTTAGGTATGGCTGGCGGACAAGCTGTCGATCTCGAATCTGTTGGTCGCCAACTCGACTTAAATTCATTACAAATCATGCATGAGTTAAAAACAGGGGCGTTAATACAAGCCAGCGTCCTATTGGGTGCGCTCTCTTCTCCAGACACCCCTAAACAAATTCTCAATCCGTTATCTGAATATGCTTTAGCTATTGGTCTCGCTTTCCAAGTACAAGATGATGTCCTAGATGTTGTCGCAAATACCGATACGTTAGGCAAGACACAAGGTGCCGATATTGCACTTAACAAACCGACCTATCCGTCCCTGATGGGTTTAGCGCCGGCACAACAAAAAGCCAGTGACTTAATTGAACATTCTTTGGCTATTTTGGCTGATTTGCCCTACGATACACGGGCATTAGCCGCTTTAGCTCACTTCGTTGTTCAACGACAACACTGATAATAATAGACCATGACCACTTTACTTTCACAGATTGATAGCCCTGAAGATTTGCGTCAATTGGATAAAAGCCAATTGCCGCAACTTGCGACTGAAATTAGGGCGTTAATTGTCGATAGTGTCCAACAAACGGGCGGTCATATTTCATCAAACTTGGGTGTTGTTGAGCTGACTTTAGCACTTCATTACGTATTTAATACGCCTGAAGACCGATTTGTGTGGGATGTCGGTCATCAAAGCTATGCCCATAAAATTATTACCGGACGACGTGACCAGATGCATACAATGCGTCAACCTGGTGGCTTATCTGGTTTTCCCAAACGCAGTGAAAGCACATACGATACCTTTGGCGTCGGTCATTCTAGCACTTCCATTAGCGCCGCATTAGGTATGGCTTTGGCTGCACAAGTGCAAAATAGTCAACGTCACAGTGTGGCGATTATTGGTGATGGCGCTTTGACTGCTGGCCAAGCTTATGAAGCCCTTGCTCATGCGGGTGATTTAAACGCGAATTTGCTGGTCGTCTTAAACGACAATGAAATGTCTATTTCTAAAAACGTCGGTGGTATGTCAAATTATCTGGCTCGTATGTTATCAGGTAATTTTTATACTTCTGCCCGCGAAGGTAGTAAAAAGGTATTAGAAAAGTTGCCATCAGCATGGGAGTTTGCCCGCCGTGCTGAAGAACATATGAAAGGGATGGTCATCCCGGGTACTTTATTCGAAGAAATGGGTTTTAATTATATTGGCCCGATTGATGGTCATGACTTAGATACCCTACTGTCCACATTAAGTAATTTGCGTCAGCGTAAAGGCCCGCAGTTTCTTCATATCGTGACTAAAAAAGGTAAAGGTTATCAACCTGCCGAACAACATCCCAATAAATATCATGGTGTTAGTCCTGCTAACAGCAAAAGCTCAGGCCCAAGTTATACCCATGTTTTTGGTGATTGGCTGTGTGACATGGCTGCTAAATCTGACGATTTGATTGCGATTACGCCAGCCATGTGTGATGGCTCTGGATTAGGCCGTTTTTCTGAGCAATTCCCAGAACGTTATTTTGATGTTGGCATTGCAGAACAACACGCAGTAACTATGGCTGCGGGGATTGCCAGTGAAGGTAAAAGACCCGTTGTTGCCATTTACTCGACTTTTTTACAACGTGCTTATGATCAGCTCATTCACGATGTGGCTTTACAAAATTTACCTGTCTTGTTCGCCATTGATCGTAGTGGCTTAGTTGGTGCTGATGGTGCAACCCATGCCGGCAGCTTCGACTTAAGCTATTTACGCTGTGTGCCTAATATGCTCATCATGGCCCCTGCCGATGAAAATGAATGTCGCCAAATGTTAACGACAGGCTATCTTCATAATGGCCCGAGTGCTGTTCGTTACCCTCGGGGAACTGGACCCGGTGTGGAAATAGAAACGGCTTTAACACCAATTGATATTGCCAAAGCAGAGGTTAAGCGCGAAGGGTCTACCGTGGCTATTTTGGCCTTTGGCAGTATGGTGCAAGCTGCGATGACAGCAGGAGAAACGCTCGATGCTACTGTCGTTAATATGCGCTTTATTAAGCCGCTTGATACCCAGCTACTGGACATTATTGCTGCTAATTATGAACTTATTATCACGATTGAAGAAAATACAGTCCTCGGCGGTGCAGGTAGTGGTGTCGCAGAATACTTATTATCTGCCGGTGCGACAACGCCTATAAAAATACTTGGGTTGCCTGATAATTTCCTTGATCATGGCGTACATCATCAGATGTTAGCGGACTGTGGCTTATCATCTGAAGGGATAATTAATACCGTAAAACAGCATTTTCCGGCATAATAGTTGATTGATTACGACCTTTTTATAGAAAAAACTCATGAAGCCAAGCTATACCTTAAAAATCTTAGCTGATTTTGCCTCTGCTCACACCTTGCGTAATTACCCTGGTGATTGTAGTCGCATGCATGGACATAATTGGAAGGTTGAAGTAGAAGTCACCGCCACGGCGCTCAATAAGCATGAAATGGGCATGGACTTTAAAACCATTAAAACAGCAACCCGTACATTGGCTAAAACGTTAGATCACCGTTACTTAAATGATATTCCACCATTTGATGTACGGAACCCTACTGCGGAAAATATTGCCCAATACTTTTACCACCATTTAAGTAGTACATTAAATATCGAGACAGCACGCGTCTCCGCAGTCACACTGTGGGAAACTGAGCGCGCTTGCGTAAGATATACTGAGGATTAAAACATGACAACTGACAAAAAACCTGATTGCTGCGACGAGATAGAAGATGTGCAAAACATCGCTGATAAGCGTCATATTGCAATTGATAAAGTCGGTATTAAAGATATTCAGCACCCGATTAGGGTCAGTGACCGCAGTACGGGTGAACAAAATACCATTGCTAACTTTAATATGTATGTGAATTTACCGCATCAATTTAAAGGCACGCACATGTCACGTTTTGTTGAAATATTAAATCAACATGAACGTGAAATAACAGTTAAATCATTCCGTAACATGTTGAGTGAAATGACAGAGCGTCTTCAGGCTGAATCTGGCTATATCGAAATGGACTTTCCTTATTTTGTGAATAAAGAAGCACCGATCAGTAAAGTGAAAAGTTTGATGGATTATCAAGCAAGCTTTATTGGTGAAATTACCGGAGAAGACACGAGTATCACTGTGAAAGTCGTCGTTCCTGTGACTAGCTTATGTCCTTGCTCTAAAAACATCTCTGATTACGGTGCACATAACCAACGCTCTCATGTCACATTAACGGTTCGTGTTGATAGCTTCGTTTGGATTGAAGATCTAATTGACCTTGTTGAAGAGGAAGCTTCTTGTGAAATTTTCGGCCTATTAAAACGACCTGATGAGAAATACGTCACTGAGCGTGCCTACGACAATCCTAAATTCGTTGAGGATATCGTTCGTGATATTGCAGCCAGACTCAATGATGATGACCGTATAAATGCCTACATCGTAGAATCAGAGAATTTTGAATCAATCCATAATCATTCAGCGTACGCTTTAATTAGTAAAGGTTTTGACTAAAGCAAAAATGCGACTCTGACATCATGAAAAAAGCCTTATTCACTTGAATAAGGCTTTTTTATTTGTTGCGTTGTGACTTGCTTAGCAATTTGACCCTCGGTTTTTCTTTATAGTAATATCACCACCATTAGGAAGCCATTGATGAGTATTAATCATACAGCTGAGCTCTCGTCTTTATTCTCAGCCTCAAAAACAGCCAGTGATATAAATGTGGCGACATAAAATTGGCCAATCAACAAATTGAAGCGCAAGGAGCCGCCGCTTTAGCGCTTATTCAGGCCATCCCGCAAATTGATAACAGCATTGGTAGCAATATTGACGTGCGAGCTTAAAACTTCTGCTTTAAATCCATTCTTTCACCACTGCTTTCAATATCTAACTGCCCTAGAAAGCTCATTCCTAATAATGTTCTCGCAGGCTCAGGCCCATCAATTACCAAAGCTGACACGTTATACAGTTTAATTTGGCCGACTTGCACTTCATCTAAGTTAATTCGGTAAGCTTTTTCAATACTGGCTGCTGTTTTAACCGCGACTTCTTCTCCATCGAGATACTCAAGGCCAAGTCGTTTCGCTGTAAAGGCATTCAGTGCTATAGCAGATGCGCCTGTATCGACAAGAAAATCAACACTGTAGCCATTAATACTGCCCGGAATTATATAGGCCACGTGTCGGCCAAAGACTAACACCGGGTAGCTCCGGCGGTGGTTCGTACAAACTGCCAATTTGAGACCCTAAAAAGTATTTTTCTTGGACGCCCTCGACTTCAAGTACGGCAAATTTGCTATCGGCAAACACCAGTGTAACGCCTTCGGGGCTCTTCCCCCCTGCTCTTAAAATATGCTGTTCTTTATTGATTTCTAAGACTGCTACATCGTTAAAAAGCCCTAGTACAACGATTCTGGGGACATCGGCACATGCAATGGCACTATTTAGCAGTATAATGAGCATCGTTATTAATACTTTTGGCATGCACTTCCCCTAACGTTAATATTTCATTAAACAAATAACACTATAAATATAATGAATACATCATCACTCTCTACAGTAACTGGCGTCATTTTAGCCGGCGGTCAAGGCCGTCGAATGGGTGGCCAAGATAAAGGACTTATTCCTTATCGCCAACGGCCATTAATTTCGCATATTATCATGCTTCTAAAGCCGCAGGTTGACACAATTATCATTAATGCAAATCGTAATACAGAACAATATCATGAATATAGATACCCTATCATCGAAGATACTTTAACTAATTTTTGTGGTCCTTTAGCTGGTATGCTCAGTGCAATGCAATCTTGTGAGACAGATTTCATCCTTACTTGCCCTTGTGATTCACCCCAACTTTCTCCTCAACTTCGTCAACGTTTGATGGAAACATTGTTAGCTAATCAAGCAGATATCGCTGTTGCGCACGATGGTGATCGTTTACAACCTGTCTTTTGCTTAATCCCTCGCCGTTTAGCAGAGCACTTAGAAAATTACCTTGAACAAGGTGAGCGTAAAATTGACTTATGGTTTGCCCAACACAATACCGTCGCTGTCGACTTTTCAGATCAAGCCGATAGTTTTATCAACTTTAACCGGCCAGAAGATCTTGCAACTCATCATGCAAAGATTGAGTCTGATATCCCCGTATTAGGCTTTTCCGCCTATAGCGGCACAGGTAAAACAACATTATTGCGTCAATTAATCCCAGTCTTAAATAATAAGGGGATTAAAGTTGCTGTTATTAAACACGCCCATCATCTTTTTGATATTGATACACCCGGCAAAGATAGTTATGAAATTCGAGAGGCCGGCTCTCAGCAAACCTTGGTCGCTTCCAGTCGTTTAATGGCTTTAATGCAAACGAACGTCAATACTGATCAGACCCCACAATTGGCCGATTTAATTCCTCGTTTAGACACATCAACACTCGATATCATCTTAGTCGAAGGTTTTAAGCATGAATCTTTTTATAAGATTGAATTGCATCGCCCAACTGTAGGTAAACCCTTCATTTATGAACACGATGACAATATCATCGCTATCGCGAGTGATGAAACACTGTCATTAAACCGTAAACTTGATCAGCTAGATATTAACGACATTGATGCTATCGCAAATTATGTTGCTGATTTTATTACCCACTGGACACGATAAACTATGGCTGAATTTAATCCTGAACCAAGTTGTGCTGATCCTGAAGATAAAAACCGTCTCAGTATCAGTGCTGCTAGAGATCGTATTGCAGCATTAGTGTCGCCATTAAATGCATGGCAACGCTGCCCGATTCGCGATGCATTAAATCGTATTTTGCATCAAGATATTATCTCCCCCATCCATGTGCCCGCCCATAATAACTCCGCTATGGATGGCTATGCGATTAGCAGCAACGATCTGGCCAATGGGTTAACCACGCTGAAGCAAGTCGGTACTGCATACGCTGGGCAGCCTTATCTCGGTCAGATTAAAGCCGGCGAATGTATTCGCATTATGACCGGTGCCGTCGTGCCATCTGAGTGCGATACGATTGCAATGCAAGAAGTCGTTGAAGTGCAAGGTGACGAAATCATAATTCATCGTACACACCCAAAAGGTGAGCACGTACGCTATGCCGGTGAAGATTTAAAAACAGGTGATGTCGTGTTATCTGCAGGTCGTCGATTAGTGCCTTCTGATTTAGGACTCATCGCGTCATTAGGCATCGCAGAAGTTAACGTCAAACGTCAGCTTCGCGTCGCTTTTTTCTCGACGGGTGATGAATTAAAGTCTGTCGGAGAAACACTTGAGTCCGGTCAGATTTATGACAGTAACCGTTATACTTTATACGGTATGTTAAAACGTTTAGATGTAGATATCCTTGATATGGGTGTTGTCCCAGATAATAAAGATATCCTGCGTCAGGCGCTCATTGATGCCTCTGCTCAGGCTGATGTCGTCATTACTTCTGGTGGCGTTTCTGTCGGTGATGCTGACTATGTAAAAGAAATGTTAGCAGAATTAGGTCAAGTTGATTTCTGGAAAATTGCTATGCGCCCGGGCCGACCTCTTGCTTTTGGTCAGATTAACGATGCCTTGTTTTTTGGTCTACCAGGAAACCCCGTTTCAGTAATGGTGACTTTCTATCAATTTGTGACGCCTGCACTGCGGGAATTAATGGGAGAAGCTAACCCTGAACCACTCACACTACAAGTAACTTGCACTGATCCAATCCGTAAGCGCCCGGGCCGATTTGAGTACCAACGTGGCATCTTATCTACTGATGCTCGTGGTATCACCCAAGTCGCTACAACGGGCGGTCAAGGATCGGGGATTTTGCGCTCCATGAGCGCAGCGAATTGCTTTATCTTACTAGATGAACAGTGTGACGGTTTACCTGCTAACAGCCTGGTCACAGTACAACCTTTTGCAGGTCTAATCTAATGTCAGACTCACGCGTAAAGCAGAAACTGGAATTTAATAAGCTAAAAAAACGGTTACGTCGTCATGTCGGCCAAGCTATTGCTGATTACGATATGATTCAAGACGGTGATAAAATCATGGTCTGCTTGTCAGGTGGCAAAGACAGTTATACCTTACTCGATATTTTGATGAATTTGCAAAAGCATGCACCCATTAACTTCGAGCTTATCGCTGTCAATCTAGACCAAAAACAACCTGGTTTTCCAGAGCATGTTTTACCTCAATATCTTACTGAACTTGATGTTCCTTTCCATATTATCGAAAAAGATACCTATAGCATTGTAAAAGAAGTCGTCCCTGAGGGTAAAACAACGTGTGGCATATGCTCACGTCTCCGCCGAGGGTCGCTCTACGGTTGGGCTCGGCAAAATGGCATCACAAAAATTGCATTGGGTCATCATCGTGATGATATTATTGAGACTGCTTTTTTAAACCTGTTTTATGGCGGTAAACTAAAGGCTATGCCGCCTAAATTACTCAGTGATGATAAAACGAATATTTTGATTCGACCTCTTAGTTATTGCAAAGAGTCTGATATTGCACGTTATGCTGACTTTCAGCAGTTCCCCATCATTCCTTGTAACCTTTGTGGTTCACAAGACAACCTTCAAAGACAAGTAATCAAAGATATGTTGCAATCCTGGGATAAACAATACCCCGGACGTTCTGACATTATTTTTAAGGGTTTGCAGAATATTGCGCCCTCACAACTTGCTGACACAAACTTATTTGATTTTGTTGGTCTAGAAAATAAACGTTTAGCTGCTACCCCAGAGCATGATGCTGCCGATATTGGTTTCATTGAAGCCGCTTTTTCTAGATAATTTTTATAGCTTATTTCATCTTTTATGAGATTGACAAATGACGTCATTAGTCAATAAAATAGTTGTGACGTCATTAAGTCAAAACGTCATATAAGTATATGACATCCTTGCTTAATAAACTAACTCGTACTGTTCATAAATAAGGAAACATAAGGTATGGCTAATAAAAAAATGGTTAAGAAAGAAATCAAAGCAAGAAAATCAAAAATTTTAAAACATGTGAAAAAAAAATAAAAATTGAAGAAAGCACTGTAATTACTCTTTTCGCCACGTATTTGGTTCAAAATACAGCGCAATTTTTCCTAATATATTGACGTATTGATAAACGTGGAGATACAAAAAAATGGCTGATGGTGTTAAAAAAAACAAGAAATCACGTGCAAAGAAATCAAGCATAGAAAAAGAAAAAAAAGCGAGTCCTATTAGAAAAAACACATCGCTAAGGTTAGAACAATCAGTCTTAAAACAATTGAAAATTCGTGCTATTGAAGATGACACCAGCGTCCAACAATTACTAGAAATGTTAGTCATTGACTACTTAAAAACGGTTAAATAACCACTATAAGCTGATCGAAACGTTAGTAAGTTAGTTCTCCAACCTCTTCATTTAGTATAAGTTTATATTTTATAAAAAAAATGCTTTACAAAGTGAAAAATAAGACATCTCTTTTACGGACATTACGTAAATTGCTGAAAAGTTATTCACCTGTGCATCTTACAGTTCTACCTGCATAAGAATAAAGCGTGTTAAGTCCTTGATAGCATTAAAAACAATTTTAAACCTTTGATTTTAAACAAGTATTTAATCTGTTTGTTTTTTAACCAATCTGAGACCTTACATTACAAAATAATGACTTAGCTCTTTTTATTAACTTTATACACAAAGTTATCCACAGAAAATGTGTGTAAGTTTGTAAGTCATTGATCGTTCAAAAACTTACAGTTTTGGGGTGAAGTCTTCTGCAAATTCAAGCGCGTTACCATCTGGATCGCGGCAGAAAAAGGCAGCTCTGCCAGATTTACTTTTAGTGAACATAACATCTGCATTTATTAGCCTTTGTTCCAACTTTGCAATGTCCTCCACCACCAGTGCCACATGCTTATCTCTTCCCCCATGTTCTGGTCGACCTTCTACAGAGTCAGGGTTAGGTAATTGCATTAAATGAATTTGTTGTCCGCTGTCACTAATATCAATCCACGCTCCATCAAAAGCAAAGTCAGGTCGGGTTTCATTTAAATGCATTTGTAAAACATCACAATAAAACACCAAAGACTGCTTTACGTCAGCGACTAAAAAACTCGTATGGGCGATCGATTTAATCATCGTTATATTCCTCTGAACTATTCTAAATTTAATTTTCTTTGGGGACTTTAATCATTGCTACCCCGTAAGCAGCTAATAATATCATCCCTCCACCAATCCATTCTTGTCCTGTCATCGCTTCATCCGTTAATAACCAGGCTGCTATGGCTGCCACAATTAGTTCAAACAGCATAATGACAGACGAACGATAGACCGGCATTCTTGCTAAGCCATATAAGACCGCTACAGTCATTGCAACAATGCCTAACCACCCTAGTAACCCGGCACCCAACCAAGTGATCGCAGACACGTTTGGTAATGGTGATTGTGCTATTACTATAATCACCGTTGCAACAAACACCACACCCCACCAAGTTACCGCTGTTTTGACCGCCATCGAATGTCCCGATAACTTTCTAGCCAATACATTATTAATTGAAAAAGCGATGCCAGCTAATAGCGCAAGCCAGTCTGATAATCCCCGAGGCCATGGCTTGCCAACCTCTGGGTTCCACAACATAACCACAGACCCTAACATGGCAATACAAAAGAAAAGGACTGCCCGGCTAGACAACTTTTCCTTTAACCACCAACGGCCAAATAATACGGTCCACAAGGGTGATAAATAAAATAACAACATCACCCGCATAATCTCACCTTCAATCAGTGCTACAACGAAGGCAACGTTCGTCACACCAGCTGCCATTGCTAGTCCCAGCAAAGCCCCTTTATTATCTATTTTTTGACTTGACTGGCGTTTAAATAAGAGAGGGAGTGTCAAGGCGGCAGCAGCAAGATACATTACTAGCGAACTCCAGATACCAGATAGCCCAGCATCATTTAATAGCCGCAGTGGATACCAGATAAGCCCCCATAAGCTGGCAGAAAAAAGTAAACAGGCTATCGCAAGATTATTTTCAGAGTTCATTCTAATCATCATGGGCTAACCTTATACCACGAGTTATTGATAACCCGTTATAATGGCCTACTTTATTTTGTATTAATGACGATTTATGAATCCTGATTTAAGCCAGTTATATCCTTATCCGTTTGAAAAACTGGCCGCTTTAAAAGCAGGGTTAATGCCCCCTATCGAATTAACGCATATCGCCTTATCTATTGGTGAGCCGAAACACCCCACGCCTGGCTTTATTACCAATGCGGTCATTGAAAACTTAAATGGCTTATCTCATTATCCAACAACTGCTGGCACTATTGAATTAAGACGGGCTATTGCAGACTGGTTAGACAAGCGTTTTCAGCTGAATGGTCGTATTGATGCTGCATCTCAAGTCCTTCCTGTGAATGGAACCCGTGAAGCATTATTTGCTTTTGCACAAGCCGTAATCGATAGGACTTCAGATCCCCTGATTGTGATGCCGAACCCGTTTTATCAAATTTATGAAGGCGCTGCAATTTTAGCTGGCGCAACACCTTACTTACTCAATTGCACGGCAGAATCTGATTTCATGCCAGATTTTGATGCCGTCAGCCCAGCTGTTTGGCAACAATGTCAGCTTGTTTACTTGTGTAGTCCTGGTAACCCAACAGGTGCAGTGATTAATTCTGATGCCTTAACCAGACTCATCGCTCTCGCTCATAAGTACGATTTCATTATTGCTTCAGATGAATGCTATTCAGAGATCTATTTTGACGAAGCTAGCCCGCCTATTGGATTACTACAAGCTGCAATGCTTTCTGGTTATACTGATTACAGCCGTTGCGTGGTATTCCATAGTTTGTCGAAGCGTTCAAATGCACCCGGGTTACGTTCTGGTTTTGTTGCGGGTGATGCAGCCATCTTGAAGGACTTTTTACGCTATCGCACCTATCATGGCTGTGCCATGCCGCCAGCAACACAAGCCGCTTCTATCAGTGCATGGCAAGATGAGGATCATGTTGCTTATAATCGACAGTATTACCGTGAAAAATTTGCTGCTGTTCTAGACATCCTCTCACCAGTAATGAATGTAAAACAACCCGCAGCCAGTTTCTATCTTTGGGCTGAAACACCGATCGCTGATACCGTTTTCGCACAACGTTTATTTCATGAACAAAATGTAACCGTCTTACCCGGAAGCTATTTGGCCCGTGATACTGCCACAGGAAACCCGGGAGAAAATCGTATTCGCATGGCACTTGTTGCCTCATTAGAAGAATGTGTCGAAGCGGCTAGACGTATCCGCCATCTTATTGAAAACCTATAATTTAAAATTCCAATTGGAGAAAGCCCAACATGAGTGATATTCAACAAATCATCGAAGATGCCTTTGAGCATCGTGCTGATATTACCCCTGCAAATGCAGATGCTACTGTACGTGATGCTGTTAACGATGCACTTGAAATGCTTGATAATGGTTCAACCCGCGTTGCTGAAAAGCAAAATGGTGATTGGGTTGTCAACGAATGGCTAAAGAAAGCGGTTTTATTATCATTCCGTTTGAATGACAACAAAATCATGCCCGGTAGTGAAACCAATTACTACGATAAAGTGGACCCAAAATTTGCCAGTTTCAGCGAAGCTGACTTTGATAAAGCCGGTATTCGTGTTGTCCCACCTGCTGCAGTTCGCCGTGGCTCATATATTGCGCCAAGTACCGTATTAATGCCCTCTTTTGTGAACATTGGCGCTTATGTTGATTCCGGTACGATGGTCGATACATGGGCAACCGTTGGTTCATGTGCTCAAATCGGTAAAAACGTCCATTTATCAGGTGGTGTTGGCATTGGTGGTGTTTTAGAACCATTACAAGCTGGGCCTACAATTATTGAAGATAATTGCTTTATTGGCGCTCGCAGCGAAGTTGTTGAAGGTGTTATCGTCGAAGAAGGCGCTGTTATTTCAATGGGTGTTTATATTGGTCAAAGCACAAAAATATTTAACCGTATGACCGGTGAAATCAGCTATGGTCGTATTCCTGCCGGTTCGGTTGTTGTTTCTGGTAACTTGCCTTCTAAAGATGGCACTTACAGCCTGTATTGTGCAGTTATTGTGAAACAAGTTGATGCGAAAACACGCGGCAAAGTTGGTATTAATGAATTACTTCGCGATATTTAATATTAATGGTCTTTTTATCCGATGGCAGCGTTGAATTATTTTTCTGTGATCCTCATGTATTTCAATACACTCCGGTTCTCAAAAAATGATTCGCCTTGCCCTCGAATAAAAATCCTCATGAATAGTTCTTTCTTATTAAGTTGAGATTAGATTCAATATGATTCTATATGGCATTAAAAATTGCGATACGGTTAAAAAAGCACGTCGTTGGCTTGAGGCTAACGACGTGGCTTATACTTTCCATGATTTTCGTGCTGATGGCCTTGACCAAAGTACGATTGAAACTTGGTTGAAAAAAGTCTCATGGGAGATCTTGCTTAATAAACGCGGTACGACTTGGCGTAAGCTAGAAGATCCGCGAAAAGAGCAACTTGATGAAGCCCTTGCCGTTGAGCTCATGTTGGCAAATCCAACTTTGATTAAACGGCCAGTAATGACACGCAATGATGACTGTGTCGTCGGCTTTAAAGAAGCCGACTACACTGCTTATTTTGGAAAATAATATGTCTGCCACACTCGCTCTCACACAGGACCTGCTCAGCCGAGATAGCATTACACCTGATGATAAAGGATGTCAGAAATTATTAGCTGACAGACTCTCTGCCATTGGGTTCGAGATCGAACATCTACGTTTTGGCCAAGATGATGATTGGACTGATAACATATGGGCACGTCGAGGCACGACTGGCCCTGTCTTTGCTTTTGCTGGCCATACTGATGTTGTCCCAACAGGACCGATAACGGACTGGCAGTCACACCCTTTTGAGCCTGAAATTCGTGATGGCTTGTTATATGGTCGTGGCGCAGCAGATATGAAAGGCAGTATCGCAGCCATGGTGACAGCCTGTGAACGCTTTGTTGCACAACATCCCGATCATACTGGCAGTCTCGCCTTCTTAATCACCAGTGATGAGGAAGGACCTGCGACTGGTGGTACTGTTAAGGTCATTGAAACACTTGAAGCTCGTGGTGAAAAAATAGACTGGTGCTTGGTTGGGGAGCCGAGTAGTACCGCTAAAGTTGGGGATATTGTTAAAAATGGTCGCCGTGGTTCTCTAAATGGGCATCTGACTATTAAAGGAAAACAAGGCCATATTGCTTACCCACATTTAGCTGAAAACCCGATACATTTGATGGCCCCAGTTCTCAATGCTTTATGTCAATTAAAGTGGGACAAAGGTAATGCGGATTTCCCTCCAACCAGTTTCCAAGTGTCTAATTTGAATTCGGGCACCGGCGTGACTAATGTGATTCCGGGTGTAGCTGAACTTGTGTTTAATTTCCGTTATTCAACAGAGTCCACACACGACCAACTTCAGCAGCAGGTTGAAACTGTCTTGAATCAGCACGGTTTAGATTATGATTTATCTTGGTCCTTATCTGGTAAGCCCTTTAGAACTGCTAGTGGCCCGTTGGTTGACTCCGTTAAATCTGCCATTCAAACTGTAACCGGTTATGACACTGAACTCTCTACCTCTGGTGGTACCTCTGACGG
>Ga0233444_10002683_pt1 | contig 18376 bp, 18 predicted proteins | sample SI_124_October20_6_FD_182792 | JGI IMG/M metagenome (GOLD analysis project Ga0233444, IMG submission 182792) | Seawater microbial communities from Saanich Inlet, British Columbia, Canada - SI_124_October2016_10_MG | ecosystem: Environmental > Aquatic > Marine > Inlet | place: Canada: British... | reverse complement strand
TGTTGCATACGCGCGTGCGTACCAATTAAGTCTGAGTCATTAACATAAGCATCGTAGATACTTACGTTTGTTTGCATTTGTGTTTGTACAGCCATTACTACATCACCTTCACCGATGATTTGGTGTTGTACTTTAATACCTGTAATTTCTTCAAACGCTTTTGTTAGTGTCTTCGACTCGTAAACGTGAGTTGGTATACCCTCAGATACTACTTTTAAAGACATTCCTTTGAATGGCTTAGCAGCATTGTGGAACCAATTTAATTCCTTCTCTCTTTCTTTGGCAGAAAGAACAGAAAGTTTAAATTCTCCGTTAGACCATTTTTTAATTGCACCTGCATGACCGTCAGCAAATGAATTAGAAATAGTTACGATAGAAAAAGAAACAGCAAAAGCTAAGATTGTTTTAAATGTTTTAAACATTATTTCCCCTATTGTTGTTTTTACTTATTAATTATATTGAAACAAAAAAAACCCAGAGTGTACAGTTTTTTAATGACCTTTTAACACAACTAAGAAGTGTATTAATTAGTAAGAGTTTTTTTGATTGCTACGGACCAGCCTTTTAAAAGTTTGTTTCTATCCTGATTTTTCATCTTTGGGCTAAATTTTTTATCTAAATGCCAATTCTTTGAAATATCTTTAAGTGATTTATAAACTCCAATTTGTAAACCGGCCATAAATGCAGCTCCTAGAGCTGTAGTTTCTTGAACTCTAGGCCTCAACACTTTTACATTAACTATGTCTGATAAAAATTGTGAGAACCAGCTATTCATAACCATTCCTCCGTCTACTTTAACAATTTTTGGTCTCAAACCGTCATGTTTCATTGCTTCAAACAAATCATAAGTTTGATAAGCAACAGCTTCTATTGTGGCTCTAACAATTTCTTTTGGGCTTGTGTCTCTCGTAATACCAGTTAAAAGACCTCTTGTATTTGCGTCCCAGTATGGTGCTCCTAAACCTGTAAAAGCTGGAACTAAATAAATATTATTATTATCTTTAAGTGATTTTATAATTTTTTCTGTTTCTGGTGCTTTTTTAAAAAATTTCATTCTATCTCTTAACCATTGAACACCCGCTCCAGCTATAAAAATAGATCCCTCCATTGCGTAAGTAGTTTTTCCCTTAATTCGATAAGCAATTGTCGTTAGCAACCTATTTTTTGAATAAATCTTTTTACTACCTGTATTCAATAAAACAAAAGCACCTGTTCCATAAGTACTTTTAAGTGAACCAGGTTCAAAGCAACACTGTCCAATAGTTGCTGATTGTTGATCTCCTACTACACCGTTTATTGATATTGTTTTACCTGTAATTGATGGATGTGTTTGCCCAAAATCATCAGCACTATCTTTAACTTCAGGCAATATATGTTTTTTTATTCTTAGTAATTTTAGAATTGAATCATCCCATTTGTTTGATGAGATATTATATATCATCGTTCGGCTTGCATTTGTTGCATCAGTAGCATGAACTTTTCCCCTAGTTAATCGCCAAATTAAAAAGCTATCAATTGTTCCAAACAATAATTGCTTTTTATTCATTAATTGTTTTGCCTTTGGAACGTTATCAAGAATCCATTTAATTTTTGTACCAGAAAAATACGAGTCGATTAAAAGACCAGTTTTGTTAAAAATCATTGTATCTTTATTTTGTTTTCTTAGTTTTTTACAAAATTCTTCTTGTCTTCGATCCTGCCAAACTATTGCGTTATAAACTGGTTTTCCTGTTCTCTTATCCCATAGAACAGTTGTTTCTCTTTGGTTTGTAATCCCGATAGTTAGAATTTCACCTCTAAGTTTTTCAGCTTTTTGAATTACATTTTTTAAAGTTTTTATTGTTGTTTTCCAGATTTCTTCTGGGTTATGTTCTACCCAACCACTATTAGGAAAATATTGCGTAAATTCTTTTTGTGATGAAAAAACGGGTTTTCCTTTTAAGTCAAAAAGAATTGTTCTATTAGATGTAGTTCCTGCATCGATAGAAACTATAAACTTTTTCACCTAAATGACTCCCAGTCTAATTCGAGTTTTTTATCGTTTACAATTGCATTTATCATTCCAAGCATTAAAGGTAATTTTTTTTGATTAAAATCTTCATTTACTTTTTTTGCAATTTCTTTAGCTAGATCAGCTCCCTCGACTGTAACATTTTCCATTTTAGTTTTTTTCGCTTCAGAAAAAGTTAATCCTTCTCCAATGTAGGATCCCATTTTAGCATTCCTTCCTCCACCAGAACTCACATATAAATCACCTAAACCCGCCAAACCTTTTACAGTTTCTTTTTTTCCATTTAAATATTCAACAAAAATTTCCATTTCATGAATTGATTGTTTAATTAAAGCAGACGCAGTGTTTAAATAATTTTTTTCTCTTACTTCATTAGAAACATTTTGACTGCAAAGACCTTTTGCGGCGCCAACAGCCATTGAAAAAATATTCTTAATAGCAGCTGAAACTTCTACTCCGTTTAAATCATTTGAATGGGAGGTGTGGTAATAACTTGTATTTAACATATCTGCAATTTTTTTGGCTGTTTGGATATCCTTGTTTGCTATAACTACACTGCTGTGAACTCTATTAGCTAAACCAGCAGCAAGACAAGGGCCGCCTACAGCTGAAATGTCAACATTGGAAATTTTTCTATCTGCTAGCAATCTTTCAAGCTTATCAACTAACAACTCATATTTATTTTTGTGAATACTTAGTCCCTTTGTAAGCATTAAAAGTTTAGGAATTTTATTATCTTTATAAAGCCTGCTTAATTGATCAGAAACCCACTCTATTCCTTTTGAACTAATACCAAGAACTATCATATCAACATTAGAATTTAACAATTCATCAAATTTTTCAAATTTAAATATATTTATTTCTTGAGGGATTTTTGTATTTAATCCTGGATGTAAATTATTTTTTTGTTTTAAGTTGTCAATAAAATCATTTTCTAAATGGGTGCCAACTATGCTTATATCGTGATTGTTATCCAAGCATGGTAAGGCGAATGCTGAACCCATTGCTCCTGCACCAATAATAATAATTTTTGACATATTTAATCTTTAAATAGTATTTTTTTGAAAATTAAAAAAATTGATACTAGCTCAATTTTTCCAATAATCATAAAAATTATTAAGCTTATTTTTGATGTTGTTAATAAATAAGCAAAATTTAAATTTTCCATATTAAAAAGTTCTGAATTAACAGTGTTTGTTAAAGTTAGAATAGATAATTTAAAAGATTTTTCAAAGCCAATGCTGTCTACAACTAAAAAACTCGACAGAATAAATAGACTTAAAAAAAAGGAAATAAAGATAAGAAAAGAGATCTTTACATTTTCATCAGTAATTTTTCTATCTGAAGAAAAAATTGTTTTTTTGATTACACTATTTGGACTAATCAATTTTATAATTTCTGCGGAAGCTATTTTAAGAAGAATATAAAATCGCGCTAATTTAATTCCAGAAGTATTAGAGATTAATGATCCGCCAATAATAGTAATAAATAAAAAATACAGACTTAAATTATCTGATTTTATTAGAGTAAGTCCAGAATTTGAAAGACTGCTAATAACACCAATTATCAAATCAAAACCATTATTGCTACTGAAAGAGATTAATATAATTAAAATTATGGATAAATATAGTAAGTATAAATCTTCTTTATGCTCTCTTGTTATAATTTTCTTATCAAAAATATTAAACAACAAATAAAAATTAAACATTGCTACAAGCAAAGATGAGATAAAAATTATTTTTTGAAAATTCGTTACAATGATATTCTCCAATGTATTTGTTGGCAAAAAACCACCACCAGATATTAGTGACATACTAATATTAAGAGAATTAAAAAGTCTTATACCGGACATGTTAAATATTAAAAATATTCCAAAACTTAAAATGCAATAATAAATAAAAATTTTAAAAATATTATTTTTAATATTTTCCAATGAACTAAAACTGGTTTCTTCTGAATGAGTTAGAGATATCATTTTGTAATTAAATTTTTTACTGGAAAAAACTATGGTCAAAAAAAATAGAAAATATAATCCGCCTATCCATTGTGACGAAGATCTCCATAAAATTAAGGTTGGGTCAAGATATTTAATATTTTTAAAAATAGAAAATCCTGTGCCAGTTAAGCCAGAAATAGATTCAAAAAAAGAATTTAAAAGAGTAACCTGATTATTACTTAAATAAAATGGAATTGCGATTAGAGCAGCTGTTAAAAGGTAGACAGAAATAATTAAAAATAACTGTTCAATAAAATCAATTTTTTTTTCTGAATTTTTTCCATAATACAAAAGAGAAGCTCCAATAAATAGAGAAATAAGTAAAGTCGTGAAATAAGACTCAATACTTAAGAAATAATCGAAATAGGATGAATAAAGAATGTTAATAAAAGATAAAAAGCTTATAGGAAAACAAAATAAACCTAAAAAATAACTTAAACTTTTAAAATTCATTAATTATTAAATCGAACCTACGCTAAAAATACTTTCAACAGCTTTTAATTCTTCTCTTTTTGCAAGAAATACGACAAGATCATCTTTTTCAAAAATAAAATTAGATCTTGGAATAATAACCTGATCTTTTCTTACTATTGCTCCTATTCTTATGTCTTCCGGTAAATTAGTGTCTCTTATTTTTTTATTTACCAACTCTGACTTTTCTAAAATCTTTGCTTCAATAAATTCATATTCACCATCTAACAAAGAATAAACTGTTCCAATTGTACCTCTATGCACATGTTCCATTATTCTTGAAACAGTTGTCATTCTTGGATCAACTAAATCATCAATATTTAATGAATCTTGTAAAAGATTGTAGTTTGTCTTATTCACTATTGCTATTGTTCGTTTTTTAAGGCCTGTTTTTTCTGCTAGTACACAAGCCATCATATTATTCTCATCATCGTTTGTTAAAGCTAGTACTGTTTCTGAACCTTCTAGATTAGCTTCTTTAAGAATTTCTTCATCTAGCGCATCTCCATTAATTACAATTGAAGATGATAATTCATTGGCAATTTCTTCAGCACGTTTTTTATCTTTCTCGATTATTTTAACTCTTAAATCTTCAATATTCTCTTCAAGCATCTTTGCTAAGTTTAAACCAATATTGCCTCCACCTATAATTAAAATATTTTTTGCAACTTTTTCCTCATGTCCAAATGCTTTTAGTATTGGGTTAAGTTGATCACTACTTATAACTATATAAACATTGTCATCTTCTAGTATTTGATCATTTTTTTTTAAATATATAAATTTTTCTTTTCTTAAAGCTCCTAAAATATTAGCTTTAAAATCTGGAAACTTCTCAGTTAATTTTTTTAGGGGAATATTTTTTATTGGACAATTTTTTTCAATAGAAATTTCAAGCATTTTAACCTTATTGTTTCCAAAAGGAACATTGTCTAAAGCACCCGGGGCTTCTAGACGTCTGTATAAAGATTTAGCTACTTCAAGTTCAGGAGAAATAATTACATCAATTGGTATATTAGATTTATTGTAAAGTTTTCCCCATTTACCCTCTAAAAAATCTTTTGTTCTTATACGGGCAATTTTTTTAGAAATATTAAATAACGAACTTGCCAACTGACAAACAATCATATTTGTTTCATCATTTCTAGTAACTGCAATCACCATATCAGCCTTTTCTGCTCCGGCATTTTCTAAAACTGAAGGCAATGTGGCTCTTCCTACTATTCCCTTTACATCTTGGGTATCATTAATTTTTTTAATGTCCTCAGATGATTGATCTATAACTGTAACTGAATGGCCTTGAGTAGATAATTGCTTACTAATTGAAAAACCAACTTTACCAGCACCGCATATAATAATATTCATTTTAATTAATACCTTTTATTCCTAGAGATTTTAATTTCCTATGTAAAGCTGAACGCTCCATTCCTATGAAGTCTGCTGTTTTAGAAATATTACCATGATTTTTTTTTAATTGTTTAATTAAATATTCTTTTTCAAAGTATTCCCTAGCTTCTTTTAATGGTGATTGAAATGATTCTTCGAAAACATTTTTATCAGTCTCAATTTTTGAAGAAGGATTTAAAATATCATTAATAATCCTATTAATTTTATCTTTATTTTCGTTAGCAGATAAAATTGTAATTCTTTCAACTAAATTTCTTAACTCACGAACATTTCCTGGCCAGGAATATGTATATAAACTGTCATTTTTAACATTTATTTCAGGCTGTTGTACTCCATTAATCTCAGATAATTTATTTCTAAAGTAGTCTATTAAAAGCGGAATATCTTCTGTTCTGGATTGAAGTGGCTCAAGTTCTACAGGCATTACATTTAACCTATGATAAAGATCTTCTCTAAATTTATTTGTTTTTACTAAATTTTCTAAATTTTTAGAAGTAGATGAAATTAATCTTATATTTACACTAATATTTTTTGATCCATTCAATCTTTTAAATTTTTGATCAATTAAAACTCTTAGTACATTAATTTGAGACTCATATGGAATTTCCGAAACTTCATCAATTAATAAAGTTCCTTTGTCAGCTCTTTCAAGTGCTCCAAAAGAGATATTTCCATCATCAAACTCTTCACCAAATAATTCTCTTTCATATGTATTTTCTTTTAAGAGAGCTGCATTTACAACTATAAATGGTTCTTTAGCTCTTAAAGAATTTTTGTGAATTTTTCTTGCCACTAATTCTTTTCCTGAGCCTGTAGGACCTGAAATTAAAACTCTACTTTCTGATGTAGATAATTTTTGTATAGTTTTTTTTATTTTAGTGATGCCTGGGCTTTGACCAATTAATTCAAAAGAATGAAATAATTTGTTCTCAATTATATCTTTTTCTTTTTTTAGCTCTGAAGACTCTATAGCTCGATTTACATAATTTAAAATCTTTTCTTTTGAAAAAGGTTTTTCAATAAATTCGTAAGCCCCTAATCTGATTGCTTCAACAGCTATTTGAACTGTAGCGTGACCTGAAATCATTATAACTTGAACAGATTTACTTTTTTTTGTAATAAGTTTTAGAAGATCAATTCCATCTTTATCAGGCTTATCTAGTTTTATGTCTATAATCGCTAAATCAGGTAATCGCTTATTTATTTCTAATACAGCTTGATCATAATTTGCAGCAGAACGGACTTTAAAGTTTTGTTCTTTTAATATGTTACAAATTAAAAAACGTATGTCTGGATTGTCGTCTATAACTAATATTTCTTTAAGCATTTATTTTTGGTAGTAAGATTTTAATAATTGTACCATTTCCATCTGTTTTATTTTTGATAGAAAAATTACCAGCGTGTTCATTAATTATTTTTGTTACGATGGGTAAACCAAGTCCTGTACCAGTTTTTTTTGTCGTGAAATAAGGTGTCATAGCTTTTTTAGCATCTTTAATGCCTGACCCGTTGTCTATCAAGCTAATGACTATATAGTCATTATTATCATTAATTTCTATGTCAATATTTCCTTTAAAACTAGGGTTTTTTTTAACCTTTTCTAAAATTGCTTCTTCTGAATTTTTAATAAGATTAATAAATACTCTGTTAAGTTGATCCTCATCCCCATTAATTATTGTATAATTAGTTTTCTTTATTAAATTAATAGAATTTTTTGAACTCATTTTAATAAAATCTAATGAATTAGTAATTATCTTTTCGATATCAATTTTTTGTAATATTGGTCTTGGCATTCTAGCAAAATTTGAGAATTCGTTAACTAATTTTTCTATATCTTTAATTTGTCTATTTATTGTTTCTAAATATTTTTCAAATTCTTTTTTTTCACTAGATAATTTATCTTTGTATTTTTCTCTCAAGCTATCAATTGAAAGTTGAATAGGTGTAAGTGGGTTTTTAATTTCATGAGCCAATTTTCTTGCAACTACTTCCCACGCTTCATATCTTTCTCTTATTAGAAGTTTATCTTGTTGTTCTTTTAATCTTTCAATCATTGAATTAAAATTTTTATTTAGTTCTTTAAACTCTTCATCTGTTTCTAAATTTGGCACTTTAACATCTAAAGCTCCTTTGCTGATTGAGTCTGATGCACCAATTAAATTAATGATAGGTTTAGTTAATCTTGAAGCAAAAGTAATAGCTATCGAAGTTGATAAAAATAATAATAATGTGACTACAATTATATAAATAATTGCAAATGTAACTTTAATTCCAGTTTGACTGTTTTCAACAGAATAATAAAAGCTTACAGCCTCCTCTGTTTCATTTAGATATCTTAAAATTTCGCTATCAATATCTCTTGATATGTATAAGTAAGTATCAACCAAAGATGATAATTTTGTCATCACAGTAGTTTTATTTTCTAAATTACCAGAAACAAACACAGGTTTACCCTCTAAAACTTGATCGTAGTTTTCATCTGATGGTATTACGAATTCTTCAGTTATGTCTCTGACGTCAGAAATCAAAACATTACCTAAACTATCAATTAGATAAACATCATCTATTCTTCTAAGTAATTTTTCGGATCTCATGATATTTTTAAATCGATTTGGGTTTGAATAATAAAAATTTGAGGCACGATTTAAACCCACGCTCATTAAGATTACATCGGATAAAACGTTTTCCTTACTTTCTTCTAAGTAATTTTTTGCAACATCAAATGAATTATTTACAGCTTTTGTAATTTGCTTATCAAAATAATTTTGAATGCCAAAATTAAAGATAAATAATGAGAATATTGCAACAATTAATGATGGAATTACAGTGAACAAAGAAAATAGTGAGATGTATTTTAAGTTAGTTTGAGATCCTTTCTTATTTTTTTTTCCTGTATAGTAAAATCTATAAAAATTTTTAAAAATTAAAGTAAAAAAAACTATCAATAAAAAAATATCAATTATTAACAATGTTTGTAAATTTTCATCTGTTAGAGGAACAAAGCCTTCATTAATAAACGTTAAAAAGGTAGCGATCCCCATGAAAATACATAAAAATGAGGATAAAATAATCCAATTGAAATTTTTTATAATCTTAAACATCTTAAATAACCGTTAATTTTCCATATAAATATTATATAAGTTTATATCATGAGTTTTTGTTTAATTATTCTTGCTGGAGGAAATAGTCATAGATTTAAATCTAATTTGAGTAAAGCCTATCAAAAAATAGCTGGTAAATCATTAATCGAAATAAACGTCTATAAAGCTAGACAATTTAAACAAATAAAAAAAATTATTATTGTTTATAACAAAAAAGACTCCAAAAGTATCAAATCACTTAAACTTAAAAATGTGCGATTAATTAGTGGTGGTAGAAATAGACAGGAATCTACATATTATGCTTTGAAACACGTAATTAATAAAAAAAATATTTCTAAAGTGCTTATTCATGATGCAGCTAGACCAAATTTTTCGTTAAAATTGTTTAATACAATTATTAAAAAAATGAAAAATTCAAGGGCTGTAGTCCCAAAAATTAAAATTCATGATGCGGTAAAACAAATAATAGACTCTAGTAAAAATGAATACATATTAGGAAAAAAAAGGGACAATCTATTCTTAACTCAAACGCCGCAAGCTTTTATTTTAAAAGAAATTTATCAATTACATAAAACAAATTCTTCAAAATATAAAGATGATGATATTTCTTTATATATGGATCTTAATAAAGTTAAATTTATAAAAGGTGAAAAAAATAACTTTAAAATTACTGATAAATCAGATTTTCAAAATTTAAAAAATATATACAAATCAAAACAAAGTGTTGGTATAGGTTTTGATGTACATAGACTTGTTCCAAAAAGAAAACTTTATTTAGCTGGTTTGGAAATTAAATCCGCACTAGGTACATTAGGTCACTCAGATGGTGACCCCGTATTGCACTCTATTACAGATGCAATTCTAGGAGCTTGTAAAATGGATGATATAGGCCAAATGTTTTCTGATAAAAATAAAAAATTCAAAAATATAAGATCCACAATTTTGTTAAAACAAGTGGTAGAGTTAATTAAGTCAAAAGGATATTTTATTAACAATATGGATATTAACATTATTACTCAGACACCAAGAATTAAAAACTATAAAAACGGAATGATAAATAATATTTCAAAAATTTGTGAAATTTCAAAAGATCAAATTAACATCAAAGGTAAAACTACTGAAAAGTTAGGAGTTATTGGAAAAGAAAAAGCAATTGCTTGTGAGGTAATTATATCAGTAATCAAATATGATTAAAACTTTCAACTATTTATTTGTTACTTGTTTTGGTATTGGGTCTTTAAGGTTTGCTCCAGGTACAATTACATCACTAGTGACAACAGTTTTTTTATTTAGTTTGTTTCATATTATTGACTTATCAAATAACGTTATTTTAATTACTCTTCTTATAATTTTTGCTTATTCATTTTATGCTATAAATGAATATATTAAAGATAATGAAGATAAAGATCCTAAAGAAGTTGTTATAGACGAGTTTATTGGCCAATCTATTCCTATTTATCTTTATGAAATATCTCACGAAACAATAAAAAATTCCCAAGAAGCACTTTTATTTTATTTATACATTTTTATTCTTTTTAGATATTTTGATATAAAAAAACCATTTCCAGTAAGTTACTTTGATAAAAAATTCAAAAATTGTTTTGGTGTAATTTTAGATGATGTTGTTGCTGGCTTATATGTAGTATTAACTCTAATTATCTTTATGATAATAAAATCAAAATTCATCTAATGGATCTAAACCAAAAAATTTTAGCAATTTTAAAAAAGAAAAAATTTAAAATTTCTTTTGCTGAGTCTTGTACGGGTGGTTTACTTTCTGCCTCTATTACTTCAGTAAGTGGATCATCTAAAATATTTTCAATGGGGTTAATCACATATTCTAATCAATCTAAAATAACTTTGTTAAAAATCCCTAAAAATATTATGAAAAAATATGGCGCTGTAAGTGTTCAGTGTTGTTTAACTATGTTAAATAATTTAAGTAAAATTAGCAAATCCAAGGTATGTATTTCGATAACTGGTATTGCTGGCCCACAGGGTGGTACACGTAGAAAGCCAGTTGGACTTGTTTATATTGGTATAAAAATTGGAAAAAAAGTTGTTGTAAATAAATGCAACTTTAAAAATAAAGGGAGAATATTTATTCAAAAACAAACTGTCAAAAAATCTCTTAATTTATTATTAAAATTAATCAAATAGGATAGCTAAATTTTTCTATATTTATAATCGCATCTAAAAGGTGGGCAATAAAACTGTTAAAAGTTAAAAAAATTAAAAAAACATTTATATAAAGTATAAAAATTAGAGCATTCCTTTTTCTTTTTCTTTTTAATAAATTTTTTTCTTCAGGAAACCATTCTTTGTTTTTTGTTTTAAAATCATAAGAAAACATCCAATAGGTTAAGTTGCTTTCATTTGGGTCGCCTGTTCTAATTTTTTTTAAATATGAAACTAGGAATTTACAAATAATTGATAGAAATATTAATAAAAGTGTTACGGATAACATTATTTATATAATTTTATTGCTCTTTCTTCAAAAGAGCTAGCAATTTTATTTAGCCCTAATTTAAATGACCTTTTCATAATTGAATTTAGAATGGGATTTTTTAATTCAAAATCGATAAAAAATTCTAGCTGGGTTGAATTATTAACACCTTTAAATACCCATTCATTTTTTAGATGTTTTAATGGTCCATCAAGATTAGTAACGATTATTTTATCTTTTTCTTTATAATAGGTTACTTGACTAAAAAATATTTCATTTAAAATGCTTTTACCAACTTTTAAATCTCCCTTAAAAGTTATTAAATCTTCACTTTCGCTTTTATCGTGTATTTTTCCCTCAATACACCACGGAACAAATTCTGGATATTTTTCAATATCAAGAATCATTTCAATAAGTTGATTTTTTTTACAAGAGATAATTTTTTTTATTGATGCTGATGACATTCAAGCTTTTTATTTCTTGCATCTTGTAATTTTTTGAAATCTTCATCCGCATGGTAAGATGATCTTGTTAATGGAGAAGAAGACACTAATAAAAAACCTTTTATTCGAGCAATACTCTCTAATTCTTTAAACTCATCTGGATGATAATAACGATTTAACGGGTGATGTTTAACTGATGGTTGTAAATATTGACCTATAGTAATGAAATCGACATTTGCAGATCTTAGATCATCCATCACTTGTACGATTTCTTCCTTATTTTCTCCTAGCCCAACCATTATTCCTGATTTAGTAAAAATTTTTTTATTAAATATTTTTGCATTTTTTAAAAGTTCTAATGAGGCAAAATAACGGGCTCCCGGTCTTACTTTGGTATAAAGTCTAGGTACAGTTTCTATATTGTGGTTAAAAACATCCAAGTCAGCTTTTAGTATTTTTTTATAAGCTTCACCTTTTCTTAAAAAGTCCGGAGTTAAAACTTCAATTGATGTTGTTGGATTTTTTTCTCTTGTTGCTTTTACAACTTTATAAAAATGTTCTGAGCCACCGTCTATTAGATCATCTCTATCTACTGAAGTAATAACCACATGTTTTAAATTTAAATTTTTTACTGCTGTAGAAATTTTTGCTGGTTCAAACATATCAAGCTCAGTTGGCTTTCCTGTTTTAACATCACAAAATGCGCAAGCTCTTGTACAAGTATCTCCCATAATCATAAAAGTTGCATGTTTCTTGCTCCAACACTCAGTAATGTTTGGACAATTAGCTTCTTCGCAAACTGTCACTAGATTATTTTTATTCACAACTTGTTTTGTTTGAAAAAAAACTTTTGAGTCTACTATTTTAGATCTAATCCATTTAGGTTTCTTTTTAATAGGATTTATAGGTTTATTTACTTTTTCCGGATGTCTAACTTTTTCACTCATTTTAGCTTAATGATTATTTCGTCTTTAGTTACATAATTAAATTTTTGTCTATATAACATATCTATATAATCTGGATCATTTTCACTGATTAACAATATTTTATGATCTAAATCTGCTAATTCAAATGTTAAATTTTTATCTTTTTTTAACAATTCTTGATAAGTGTTTTTTTTATCAAAATAAGATATTAAACCTCTCTCTCCACCAATAAGATTGATTCCAATATATAAAGTAAAAAAAATATTAAATAAAAGAAATTTTCTCTTTTTTAAACTTTCAAAAAGTCTCATAAGTTAGACTCTAGCCATTTTAACTTGATTGCCAAGTTCTTCCTCTATTCGTAATAATCTATTATATTTAGCGACTCTTTCAGATCTAGCGAGAGATCCGGTTTTGATTTGTGAAGACATTGTAGCTACAGCCAAATCAGCAATAAAAGTATCCTCCGTATCACCAGATCTATGAGAAATAATAGTACTTAGGTTAGCTTTTTTTGCCATTGAAATTACTTCAAGTGTTTCACTTAAAGTTCCTATTTGGTTGGGCTTTATAAGTATGCTATTTGCTGATTTTTCTTTAATACCTTTTTCTAAACGTTTCACATTTGTAACAAATAAGTCATCTCCGACTATTTGAACGTTGTTTCCAATTGCATTTGTAATTCTTTTCCACGCTTCCCAGTCATCTTCAGCAAAAGGATCTTCTATAGATTTGATGGGGTAGTTTGAAGTTAATTTTTTATAATAATTAATTACATTCTCAACAGATGTAAAACTTTTTGATTGAATTGAATATTCTCCATTTTCATTAAGTAGCTCATTAGCAGCAACATCAAGACATATAACAACATCATTCCCCGGTTTTAATTTAGATTTTTCAATAGCTTGCACAATTAATTCTAACGCTTCCTCATTTGTGTTAATTGACGGAGCAAAACCACCTTCGTCACCTACGTTTGTAAGCATTTTTTTTGATTGTAATAATTTTTTTAGATTTTGAATTACTAGAAAACATTTTTCAATAGCATCCATAAAATTATTTGCAGAATCTGGTCTGATCATAAATTCTTGAATATTTAAATCATTATCGGCGTGTGCTCCTCCATTGATAATATTCATTAAAGGAATAGGAAGTGAATAGGATTTTCCTAAATTTTTAAAAAGAGATTTTTTGTTAGATAAAGCTGAACATTTAGCATTTGCTAATGAAACTGCTAAAGTAGCATTTGCTCCTAAGTTAGTTTTGTTTTCAGTCCCGTCTAACTTAAGTAAAATATTATCTAAATTAGACTGATCGTCAGAATTTAGATCTTTTAATTTAGAAGAAATTTTATTGTTAATATTTTCAACAGCTGTGTTTACACTTTTGCCTAAAAATTTATTCTTGTCTTGATCTCTCATTTCATGAGCTTCGAAAGCACCAGTAGAAGCGCCAGATGGGGAAATCGCTGTTGCTGACATTCCATTATCTAAAAAAACCTCCGCTTCAACAGTGGGATTTCCTCTGCTATCAAAAACTTGTCTTCCTCTAACATTTTTGATTTTTGCCATTTTTATTTAACCAGCTTATCGATTTCAGTTAATTTTTTTAACAAATCTTTAACTTCGTTCAAAGGCACCATATTTGGTCCATCGGATGGTGCGTTATTGGGATCCTCATGAGTTTCCATAAAAATGGCGCTAACACCTACGGCTATAGCCGCTCGAGCTAAATAGGGTACAAATTCTCTTTGACCTCCACTCTTTTCACCCATGCCTCCTGGTTGCTGAACTGAATGCGTTGCGTCAAATACAATAGGAAAACCAAACTTGGACATTATTGGTAGAGCTCTCATATCTGATACGAGAGTGTTGTAACCAAAACTTGCGCCTCGTTCTGTAATTAAAATGTTTTTATTACCTGAATCTTCAATCTTTTTAACTACGTTCTCCATATCCCATGGAGCTAAAAATTGACCTTTCTTTACATTAATTATTTTTCCAGTTTTTGATGCAGCTATCAGCAAATCTGTTTGACGGCATAAGAAAGCTGGAATTTGCAAAACATCTACATGATCTTTAAGAATAGTGCATTGCTCGGCTGTGTGTACGTCAGTTAAAACTGGTAAACCTATTTCTTTTCTAATTTTATCAAAAATAGGCAAGGATTTTTCTAAACCCATTCCTCTTTTACCTTTTAAACTAGTTCTATTGGCTTTATCAAAAGATGTTTTATAAATTAAATTTATCCCTAATTCACTTGTGATTTTTTTTAATTCAGTAGAAATTTTAATGGCATGTGCCTCGTTTTCTAGCTGACAAGGTCCTGCAATTAATGTGAAAGGTTTATCGTTAGAAATTTCAAAATTTGCACATTTTACTTTATGATTGTTCATTGTTTATTCGAGTTGGTTTTTGCTGCCTTTATAAATGAAGAGAATAAAGGATGTGGGGCTAAAGGTCTAGATTTAAATTCTGGATGAAACTGAACTCCAATAAACCAAGGGTGGTTTTTAAGTTCAACTATCTCTGGTAGTTTATTATCTGGGGATATACCTGAGAAAATCATTCCTTTTTTCTCGAAATCTTCTTTAAAATTAATATTAACTTCGTATCTATGACGGTGTCTTTCATTAATTTTAGTAGATTTATATATTTTATTAATAAGTGAATTTTTTAAAAGTTTAGCTTCATAACTTCCTAATCTCATCGTGCCACCCAAATCTTTATCAGTTCCTCTCATGAGTTTTCCATTTTTAAGCCACTCGCTCATTAACCCAACAACAGATGCTTTTGATGAACCAAATTCACTAGAAGTAGCATTTCTCATATTTAATTTATTTCTAGCAAATTCAATTACTGCCATTTGCATTCCGAAACATATTCCTAGAAAAGGAACTCTATACCTTCTGGCAAAGTTAATTGCTGCAATTTTTCCCTCTGTTCCTCTTTTACCAAATCCTCCTGGAATCAGTATTCCTGAAATACCATTTAATTTTTTTTTAATTTCATTTGGTTTTAAATAATCTGACTCTATTCTCACAAGATTAACTTTTAAATTATTAGCTATTCCTCCATGGGTTAAAGCTTCATCTAGTGATTTATAAGCATCTTTAAGTTCTACGTATTTTCCAATAATTGCTATATTGACTTTGTTTTTAGTGTTTAAAATTAAATGTGTAATTTTTTTCCATGGCTGAAGGTTTACTTTTTTCTTAGTTTTGATTTTAAAGAATTTCAAAACTCTTTCATCTAATTTTTCTTTATTGAAGCTAATTGGAGCTTCATAAATTGTTTTAACATCAACAGTTTCAATGACATCTTTTATTGAAACATTGCAAAATAATGAAATTTTCCTTCTTTGGTCTAAAGGGATAGGTCTTTCAGATCTACAAATAATAATATTAGGTTGGATGCCAATACTTCTAAGTTCTTTTACAGAGTGCTGAGTAGGTTTTGTTTTAATTTCATCTGAAGCTTTCATATAAGGCACTAATGTTAAATGAATAAACAACGAATTATTTTTTTCACTTTCGCTAGAAAATTGTCTTATGGCTTCCAAAAAAGGTAGGCTTTCTATATCTCCAACAGTACCTCCAATTTCACAAATCACAAAATCTTCTTGTAAAACGTCATGTTTTATAAATTCTTTTATTCTATTTGTTATATGGGGAATAACTTGAACTGTCTTCCCAAGGTACTTTCCTTGTCGTTCTTTTTTTAAAACATCACTATAAATTTTTCCGGTGGTTATGTTGTCAGACTTTTTTGCAGATATACCTGAAAATCTTTCGTAGTGACCTAGATCTAAATCCGTTTCTGCTCCGTCATCCGTTACAAAGACTTCACCATGTTGAAAAGGACTCATGGTTCCAGGATCAACATTTAAATACGGATCGAGTTTTCTAATTCTAACTTTAAATCCTCTTGATTGTAATAGATAGGCTAATGAAGCGGAAGATAATCCTTTGCCCAAAGATGAAACCACGCCGCCAGTTACGAATATATATCGCGCCATGGAGGTATGTTATACTTTAAATTACACTAATTACAAAGTGATAATTATTTAGACTGAGGTATTTGTGGAAGGTTTGAATTTTCTTCTTCTTCTTTTTCAAGAACTGATTGTGTTTCACGAAACTCATCACGAGATATTGAAACAATAGCTATACTGCAAACAATAAATAAAGTCGCAACAATAGCTGTAAATTTTGTAAGAAATGTTCCCATGCTTCTAACAGACGTGAAATTATCCTGTGAAACACCTAATCCTAAAGCACCACCTTCTGATCTTTGTAAAAGAATTGAAATGATTAAGATAATTGCAAGAATTATATTAGTGAAAATTAATAAACTTTCCATGATGACTATCTATAGTAATTTTTTATTATATCAATAAATTTTTTAGAGGATTTAGAAGCTCCACCTATTAAAAATCCATCAATTTCTCTAATTTTTTTGAACATCTCTACATTATTTCCATCAACAGAACCTCCATAAAGGACTGCTGGACTATTTTTTTTAAATAAGTCTTTAAGTACCTTTTTTATATAAATAGTTGTTTTTTGTAATTCATGATCAGTTGGTATTTGACCGGTACCGATAGACCAAATTGGTTCATAAGCAACTATAATATTATTTTTATTAAATTTTTTTTCTAAAACTTTAGTTAATTGTTTTTTAAGCACACTTAATGTTTTTTTATTTTTTTTCTCTGATTTATTTTCTCCGATACAGAAAACGACTTTTAAATTATTTTTAAGAGCAAATTGTACTTTGGCTTTTAACATTGGGTCTGTATCTCCTTCAGCTCTATTATCCGAGTGACCTACTAAAGTATATTGCGCTCCGACATTTCTTAACATGAATGGACTGACAGCAGCAGTATTTGATGAAAACTGATCTTTTTGATAACAGTTCTGTGAACCAATCGAAATCTTCTTATTCTTAAAATATTTGGCGTAGCTTTCGATCAATGTGTAAGGAGGTGTTATAATTACCCTGTACTTATTCCGATTTTTATCTTTTGAATTAAATAAATTAATTTTATTCAATATATTTAAAGATTTTGGAACACCAAACATTTTCCAGTTTCCAATAAAATATTTCATAATTTGCCTTAATTTAAAATTTGATTTATAGGTGTATAAAATTAACTTATTAAATTAATATAATGACAACTTCAATAAGAAAATTATCAAAATCCTTTTTTATTAAAATCTTGGTGGGGATTATTATTCTTCCTTTTGTGTTTTGGGGGATGGGTGATGTATTCAGAGGTGGCAATCAAAATGTAGTAGCCACTGTTGATTCAAAAAAAATAAGCACACAGGAATTCATGAGTTACCTAAGACAAATAAATCTCAATGAAGACCAGATAAAAAGTTTGCCAAAAACAGATTTGGTTGAGCAAATATTGTCTCAATATATTGGAAGAAAAGTAATGTCATTAGAAATAGAAACATTTGGCGTTGTCGTCAACGATAATGCTCTTAGAAATATAATAAAAAATGACAAACTTTTTTTTAAAGATAATAAATTTTCAAGAACTAAATATGAAAAATTTCTAATAAAAAGTG
>Ga0233444_10002675_pt1 | contig 18414 bp, 14 predicted proteins | sample SI_124_October20_6_FD_182792 | JGI IMG/M metagenome (GOLD analysis project Ga0233444, IMG submission 182792) | Seawater microbial communities from Saanich Inlet, British Columbia, Canada - SI_124_October2016_10_MG | ecosystem: Environmental > Aquatic > Marine > Inlet | place: Canada: British... | reverse complement strand
TTTTTTAATATTTAGAAGTTATTATCTTTAGCTTTACCATGATGTCAGTCACACTTAGCCTGATTAAGGCCAAGTGCATCTGAAAAACTTTACCAGTCAATACTGCCACACTACATCTCGAAAAACCTTTTAAACGTAAGGTAAGGGCGGTTGTGCGGTACCCTTTTACAATCTGCTTACAACGCAGGAACATAGATGGCCAGATGTAGCGACCAATCTACTACCCGTGAGTTCCAATAGTCAGGAGAGCTCACTCATTTTGGTTTGTCAAACCAACGCATAGACTGCAACACACCACGCCATCGACATCAGCTCACGCTGGCAGATTCTTGGTGAGTCGAGCTTCCTCGACCAAACAAAGTTGCTATAATGATTTAAAGTTGATATTAGCCTGAGTTTTTGCGTTGCTCTAACAGACGTTGTCTTAATATATTACTGCCGCCAACTCTTACGTTGATGATGCCGTTGTAATATTCATCTGTTTCAAGCACACTTCGATCGAACTGCTCTTTTGCTTCCAAATAGCTTAGTTCGCCTTTGCTTTCGCAATAATAAATTATTTCACGTGTGAATTTGTCTTCGCCTAGTGTAGCAACATCCTCATTAAGTTTGTCGCTTGAGCCCCAATAAGTGCGCCAGTCACTTTCTTTAGTACTGCGTCTCTTATTTTTTCTGCCTTTGAGTGGTTTTTTAGTTACTTTGAATCTTGCCAGTTTTTTGCCGATATATTTTTTGCCATTTGTGGTGTTAGTGATGATGTAGACAAAGCCTACACATGTTTCAGGAAGTTCATTTACTACTGATCCATTATATTTCCATTCACTACTTACCACGTTTACTCATTTTTTCCAATGTGTGTATACCAACTTCGCTGATATCCTGTACCTTTTTATGTCCTGTATAACGCTTCCTGATAACTTTATCAGAAGGTCGTTCATATATAGCACTAAACTCATCTTCGCTGAACACACCAGTGTTAGTTAATGTACTTATATAATCACTTGTTAAAGAGCTGGTATCAATGGTAATACTGCTATTATCACTCATATCAAAATCACTCATGTGACTATAACTGTCGTGTGTTACAACTTTAGATGATGGTATGTTAAGTGTAACACCAGTATCTAAGTCTGTCAATACTATATTTTCTAAATCGTCATCTTTATTCTTCGACATAATCTGTATCCGCATTAAATGTTGTAAACCCATTTTCTTTCAGTACTTGTAGTGTATGACTTACTCGTCCTACAAGTTCGTCTCTGTGACTGATTAGGAATACATTTTTGTTTCTTTCACGCACTATCTTCTTTAGTACGCCTAATGATGCTTCTACACCATTGCTGTCCATGCCTGAGTCTACTAGTTCGTCAATTGCCAAAAAGTTAATAGGTGTATTCATACTTTCAAATACATCTCTAAATGCCCATGATAAGCCAAGTATAAGCCTGTTGCGTTCGCCTCTAGATAAGTTGTCGAAGTCCAGTTCTCTGCCAAGCTCTGTAATTTCTACAGTTAAGTCTGGTTGGAATTGTACTTCATGTGGGAGCCCGAGTTTAGTTAAGTAATAGCCAAGTCTTGTGTTTAAATATGATAAGTTTTGTTCAATAATACGTTTGCGGATAAAGCTATCCTTGTTCGTCAACAGTTTCATTAGAAAGTCCTGGTGGTCTCGTAGGATATTTAGATCATTAATTCTATCCCACGATACCTCCTGGATACCTGATTCTTGCAATGCATCAATCTGATCTGTATACGGATCAGTTTCAGACTTTTTAAGATCAAGTTGACCTTCAAGTTGTACAACTTTGTTACGATGGTCATGTGCGTCAGCAATGTCATCATAAAATGTACTAGGTGCAGTGCCGATTTCACCTAGTTCTTGTAAAGCAGTATTATGCTCACCTAGTTGAATTGCGTTAGCAGAAATATGATCAACTGCCTCCTGACGCTGCTCTTGTTTTGATTTGAGAATTTCTTCTTGCTTTGTGTCGTGCATATCTTGTCCACAAGCATAACACTTGTGGTCTGTTAGCAGACCAATTTCTTTTTCTAGCTTCTCGACTAGCTTACCTTGTTTTTTATCATCAGCTTCAATTGATTTTAACAACGCTTGAAGCTGTGATTGTTGCGATATTTTACTACTGTGTGTAACTAATTCTGCATGCGCAGAAAGTTCAGTATTAATATCAAGATGCTCTAGTTCGGCAATCGCCTGTTCAAAAGCAATCGTATCATTGACTTTCTTCTCTTCCCAAACTCGTCTCCGGCGCTCTAAGTCTTTAATACTTTTAGCGATAGTTAAGTTTGCTTCTTCGACGCCTTTGATACGATATTCTTCTTCTTTGATGGAGTCTTTCGTTTCTTTCATTTGATCTTTAAGTACAGTGGCCTTTTCGCTCAACATTGTAATACCCAGCAATTGCTCGATAATAGCACGTTGATCATTAGGACGCATACTTAAAAATGGCTCAGTGTATGTGTTAAGGCACACAATATGTTTAAACATATCATGGCTCATACCCAATAGCTTTTCTATTTCTTGTTGTGAAAGACGTCCAACGCCCTGACTTTCATCTGTAGCGTCATCATGAAAGTCATGGTTGTTAACTACAAACTTGAAAATATTTGGCTTTCGTCCACGTTCAATACGGTACTCAGTTCCATTTACATCAAAGTCTACAGTAACTAACATGCCTTTGTTGTTAGTTTTGTTAATCAAATTATCCTTGCGAATATTTGTTAGTGCGTTTCCATATAGCGCATAACTTAATGCGTTAATGATTGTTGTTTTTCCAGTACCATTACGGCTACCGTCACCTCCTAGATCAACATTGTTGCCCAGTACAAGTGTTAGTCCTGCGTCATCAAACCGTACGGCTTGCGTGACGTTACCAACACTCATGAAGTTTTTAATGGTTACGTTTCTAATATTAATCATAAGTTCGCATATATATCCATAAGAATTTTACTGTTTATCAGTTCGCTATCAACAGCTTTAAGTTGATTATACACTATCTGGTCCACATTTTCAACCTCTATTTCGTTGTCTGTTTTCCAGTCAGTAGCATGTTCTTCTTTCTTAGCAGGTAGTAAACTAATCTCTCTAAGACTGTATTGTTTTGCAAAAGTCTCTTTGATAAAGTTTGCCTCCTCATAACTGATAGACACATCAAGTGTAACACGACAATAGGTGTTTTCACTCAAGTAGCGATCTGGGTCGTCTATCAGTTTACTTAGCGGTAGTGTTCTATACTTAGGGCCATCTGTCCAGTTTATGTACTCTGGTTCACCTCCCCAATTAAGTATCATCATGCCACGATCGTCGTCCCATGCATCTGCATAGTTGTGTGGAAACGGACTACCCAAGTAATGAACACTGCCGTTGTTTTGTCGTTTGTGGAAGTGTCCACTAAACACGTATTCAGGACCGTTAAAGTGTTCAGCTTTAAGTCCTCCGTGGTCCGGCATAGTAACCATTGCGTTCATTTTAAAAAATGGAAGTTCAAAATGCCCAAACACATAACGGTTCTTGAGCTTATTCATCTTCTTCCACTCATCTTCAACAAGCCAAGGCACAAGACTAACACCATCCCGTTCAACCATTTTATCATTGATAATGTGTACATTATCATGTAAATCAGCATACGGAATACTGTGTATTTCACGCTTTTCTCTGTAGTATAAGTCGTGGTTTCCCATAATCATATACACATTTTCAAACGCTTCACTCAATCTCTTAATGTTTGGCACAGTATAATTTAGTGTACTAACATTAACACTGGCACGATGATGGTGCCAATCGCCTAGGAATATACATGTTTCACATCCAGCCTCTTTGGCTTTTTCAATAAACCAATAGATAAATCTTTCACAATCATCATTGTGTTGACGACTATTGTTTTTGTTTCCAAAATGTATATCTGTAAAACATGCAACCTTATTGAAGAATTGGCTCATAATACGTTATATCCTGCATCTTTCATTTCTTGTTCCATTTTATCATGGTAATCTGACTCTTTGGTCTCTCTTGCTTTACGCTGAGCTGTTTCATCGTCAATTTGACGTGTGAAGCTGGGTGTTTGTCCTGCTTGTTGTAGCAAGTCATCACGTAAGTTTTGGTTACGTTTTTCCAAATTAAGCACCCTAGTAAAGCTATTTGTAATAGCCGCTGTGTAATATGCAAACGGATTCTGCGATTTTGACTCATCAAAGTACAAACCAATCTGTGATAGTTGCACCAATGCGTGACTACGCATCTCATCTACATATGTGTACCCACGCCAGTTACTGCGCATACTATAACGTTGACACAACATCATCATCATACTTGCTAGTTTTTCTGTAATACGACCGTGTGACACACTAAAATGTCCGTTACTTAGGCCACCTTTCCAGTGGCTACGTACAACTTCTGACCATTTGCCTTCTACCCAGGCCAAGTGAATAAATGGCGGATAGTTACATTTTGCATGCTGATCAGCTATAGTTTTGGGTTTATTCTTACGTCCAGGCTCTAATGGTACATGATCAAATGTCATATATCTAATAACTATATCTTCCAACGGTATTTCACTACCATCAAACTTATGGTTAATTAGCCTAGGTTTGTCTTTTGCTTTTTTACCCGGTGTAATTTCCCACTGGGCTAGTGCTTTAGCGTGTGTTTCCACAGCTATTCTATCAGCACGTGTTTGTTTAGCTTCGGCAATAACTTCATCAGTTATCTGGTCCATGTCATGTACAATAGCATCATTCTGATAGTATTTCTCGTCAGTAACACAGGCGAAACTAATCTTACTCTTGTGAATTTCCTTAAGAAGTTCCTTGTTGTTTAAATAATTTACTCGTTTTGCCATAGATATTTCCCTTATGTAGTTATAACTATAACATTCATTATACACTATGTCAATCTAAAAGTCACACTTTTTTCAGTGTATAAATAGTAGTGGAGATTATTATAATGTTGATCAATGAAGTTATTAGTTTTTTAGAAGCAACTGCCACAAAAGCAGTAGCTATCTATCCTGGTCGTTTTCATCCCTTTCATAAAGGGCATAAATTTGTATACGACTATTTATCAAGCAAATATGGCACTGCTTATATCGCTACCAGCGACAAGCAAGGACCAGATTCGCCATTCAGTTTTGAAGAGAAGAAGCGTATGATGATGCTTACTGGCGTACCAGCCAGTGCAATTGTTAATACACGACAGCCATACGTACCCAATGAGATACTTGATCAACTAGATGCAAAAACAACAGCCGCAGTATTTGGCGTTGGTAAAAAAGACATGGATGAAGGTAATCCACGTTTTAAAGTAGGACTCAAGAAAAACGGAGAGCCCACATATTATCAGCACAACAAAGATTCACGTGAAACATACGATGTACACGGATACTTGGATGTTGTGCCAACACAAAAATTTAAAGTACTTGGTGAGCCTGCAACAAGCGCCACTGAGTTACGCAGACAGTACGCAACACTTGATGATACACAAGCACAACAATTTATTACAGATTTGTTTGGTGCATTTGATCAGCAGGTAATGAGTACAATGGACCAGAAGCTAGGACGCAAATAATGGAAGATAAACGTGCCAGACTGTTATGTAAAAGTGGATACAACCAAGCATTGCAAGGACCTGCAAGTGTTTTAAATCGTGGTATTGTGTTTCCGTACACACCAACGATTCAAACACAAGTGCAAGTATCATACAGCAAGTATGATTTAGTTCACACAAACAGTCAGCCACATGCATTTCAAAGTAGTAGTCCTCCAGGAATACAAATTACAGCAACCTTTTATCAACAAACAACTGAAGAAGTACAGTATTTGGCTGGAGTGTATCACTTCTTAAGAGTAGCTACCAAGATGAATTTTGGAGAAGGTGATCCAGATCGTGGTGCTCCACCTCCAGTACTAGAGTTTAGTGCATATGGTGCAACCAATTATGAACGTGTTCCAGTACTAGTTGCTGGATTTACACAGAGTTTTCCAGATGATGTAGACTATGTAGAAGCCAGTGTTAATGGAACTACAGTACAAATGCCCACAGTGGCTACAATTGCTATGGACTTGATTGTACAGTATAGCCCTCGTCGTACAAAAAGTGAATTTACATTGAACGGATTTGCAAATGGATCACTTTATCGCGGAGGATTTATTTAATGGCAGTTACATATAAAAAGACCAGTACATATAGTAAAACTAAGTCTAACAGTAAGTATTTGGAATCTTATGTTCCACCTATAACTATTAGTTATGAAAATACAAAAGAGATAACACTAACAGCCAAACACAACCTGAGGCCAGATGTACTTGCATTTGAGTTGTATGGTGATGCAGACTATTGGTGGGTATTTGTGCTATTCAATCGTAATAAAATTGTTGATCCAATTTTTGACTTTAAAACTGGAGTAACTCTCCGTGTACCAATTAATACCAGCTCAATAGGAGTTTAATTTGGCTTACTTAGAAAATTCACTTAATCAATATGATAGTTATAGTTATAATCTAGCATTGCACATGGTGCATCCAGATAGTGCTGGATTACTTGATGCAGCTATTGCCAATGGTAAGACAATTGTGATGGCTGATAATAGCCAAGAGTCAAGATATAATATTAGTGATGTTGAGCAAAACTTTAAAGTTGGGTTTGGACAAGTGCGTAGTACATATGGAAACATGTTTACTATCAAGATAACAGAACCACAAGGCACAACATTTTTAGAAAGTATTGCACTAACTGCAAGACAGCTTAATATCGAAAATCATCTGTTGGCACGATATTTTATAACAATTGAATTTATTGGGCGTGTTCCCAATGGTAGTGCAAAAAGACATCCTTTAAAATTTATATACCCTATTGTATTTCAAGACATTCAAATGCAAGTTGATGCAGGTGGTGCTAACTATAATATCAATGCTGTTGAAAACAGTGTGAGTGCATTTAGTTATTTGGAGCAAGTAATCAAAAGTCAAATTACAGTGGAAGCCGCAACAGTTGGTGAGTTTGTGTCAGAGTTTCTGCAAAAATATGAAAAGAGTCTAGAAAATGACTTACTGTTTAATATCAATGCAGCATACAAAGATGAATATAATATAGAGTGGGATAATGAAACCGGCACAGATACTTGGCAACAGTGGAAAATACAGCAAGCTGCTGAAGGACTTAAAACACTTGGTCCAAGTAAAATTGGCAACAAAATACATTTTACCATTCCCAACGGCAGTAACTTGTCTGATATTACCAGTATGGTATTACAGGCAACTGCTGAGTATAAAAAGATTGTAACTGATACTGGCGGCTTTATGAAAACATCACCAGGCGAGCCCAGCAGTCAAAACTTGGATGAATTTCCTGTGTTTTACAAAGTAGTACCCAAAGTTGAGTTTGGTTCGTATGATCCTCTCAGAGGAGACTATGTTAAGATAATTACATTTAAGATCAAAAAGCATATTATGGTTGATCGTATTATGGACAGTGTTCAGTATGGCAAAGGCATTACTAATGCTACTATACAAAATACTAGAGTAAACAAAATGTTTACACAAAATTTATTACGCAAACGCTATGATTATATTTTTACTGGATTAAACTCTGAGATCATGCAGTTGGACTTAAAGTTTGATAATCAGTTTTATGAAATTAGTGTTGTTGGTAATGGACAAGTTGGTGACCCTAACAAAGATGCATCAACTGCTGGACAGGCTGCGGCAACAGTGCATGATGGTGTCAAAGCACTCAAGAAGAGCATTGTAGAAATTAGTAGAAAAATATCTAAGCTAAATCAACAAAAAAGTGGTGCTCCACCAAGTGTGATTATTAGAACAGAAACACAAATTGAAGAACTAGAAGAACAGCGTACTACAATAAACAATCAGTTAGAATCGCAGTTACAAGATTTCAGTCAACTAACACGTGGAGGCGGCGGTGTAGGATCTTCTGGAAATTTCCTAACTGCTGAAGAAGCAAAAGATGATATCAGTATGCGTTTAAGATTTGCTGGAGATGTTGTGGATGACAGTGACATTTACGGTCCTGAAAACGATGGCACTGGCGGTACACTACAGTTTGGTGCAGTTAAAAGTAATTTGGAAAACAGTGCTGATATGCTAAAAATTGAAATGGGTATACGTGGAGATCCATATTGGATGGGTATGCCCAGCAGTTTTTATAGAAATAGTTCAGTTAGTAATGAACTAGCTGATTACGAAAAGGGCGGGATTTTGTTTTTCTTAAATGTTAAATTCCCAATTGACGAAAATAGTGCTGGTAGAAGAATACCCAGAGACGATTATACATTGAGTGGTACCTATCGTGTTGTTGATGTAATCAACAGATTTACAGGTGGATTGTTTACTCAACATTTAGGAGCAGTTAGGGATTTAGCCACTAACACAAGCACAGTGTTGGGAACTTTACAAACACCTCAAATAATATCTGATATTAATATGATAAACCCTGGCAGTCGAGATGCACTACCACAAGTTACATCTGATCCAGCAGCAATTCAAGAAAGTGGAGGGCCAAGATGAGCCACGCAAGCAGTAATAAATTTAGTAAAAAAGTTAAAGATTCATATAATCAAAATGTTATGAAAAAAGGAATCAAAATACCTGCAGGGGTTTACAGAGGCTTTGTAATTAACAGCGATGATCCTAGACAAATGGGCCGTGTTAAAGTAAGCATTGCTCGTTTTTATGGAATGTTGGATCCAGAACTAGTAGCAGAAGTGGATCGTGATAGTGAATATTTAGGCGCAGTTTGGTGTCGATTTATGAGCCCGTTCGGCGGAACAACGCCTGCTGGTGGCTCAGCGCAGCGTAGTTTTGGTATGTGGGGACAACCACCAGATCTAGATACTGAAGTATTGGTGGCATTTAGTGGCGACAGTAATGTTGGTATTGTGTTAGGCGTACTGCCTGACGAAACTCGTAACGGTAGTATTGCTGGCCCACAAAGTGGATTGGACAGTAATGGTAATTTTACAATTGTACAGGAAATTCCAAAAACTAGAGAATCAGAAAACCAACCTCCTGACGCACACCCACAGGCAGAAGCATTAAAAACACAAGGGCTTGAAAAGGATCGCTTACGTGGTTTAAATTTTAGTAACCCAAGACGTGAAAGTAAAAGTCGTGTAATGGGAATGAGTACACCAGATGGTCATGCATTTGTTATGGACGATGGCGGTGCAGAAGACGGAACAAGTAATTTAGTTCGTTTACGTACTGCTGGCGGCGCACAAATACTAATGGATGATACAAATGGATTTACATATATTATTAGTAGAGATGGCAACAGTTGGATTGAAATGAACCGCAATGGCGACTTGGATGTGTATGCACAAAGTTCTATAAACTTTAACACTGCTGGTGATTTTAATATAAACGCTGACGGCAACATTAACATGCAAAGTAAACTAGGCACAAATATTAAAAGTCTAGGAGTTGCTGGTATTAAGATGCATGCCAGTACTGGTACTATAGATATCAAAGCACACAGTAATCTACAAATTGAAACAGAAAGCAACGGTAATTTAAGAGTTGCTGGAAACTATAGAGAAACTGCCAGTCGTATTGATATGAATGGTCCTCCTGCATTGGCGGCATCCACACCAACTGCAACACAACATACTGGCAACAAAGTTGTAAAAGAAAGTGTTGCAACTCGTGTACCAGAAGCTGAACCATGGAATGGGCATTTGGATGTACAGGTTGTAGATACAAGCAGTCCGGCTGGCACAACTGATCAGTTTGCAAGTGATACGTACTACTATCAAACACCAGCAAATCCAGCTGCAGGCGAAAATACTGGTGCATATGACTTGGGAGATTTCCCAGAAGCTGAAACTGATGCTAGTGGATTAATAAATTGGAGAGCTGGTGTTGACCGTGCTGTAAATCCAAAACTACTTGAGCTAGTTAAACAAGTTGCTAAAAAGTTTGGACAGCCTTTAACTATTACAAGTGGGTACCGTAGTCCAAACTATAATGCAAGTGTTGGCGGTGCTAAAAAATCACAACACATGCAAGGTAATGCTGTGGACATCAGTGGTGCTCAGTTTACAAACGATCAACGTTTACAGTTAGTTGCAATTGCCAGCAATGTTGGCATAACTGGAATTGGAGTATACAACGATAAAAGTTTACACTTTGATATACGTACAGGTAGACGCAGTGCTTGGGGAAGTGGATTTACATATGCTGGTATTGCACCATATGCTAAAAGTACACTAGATAAACATTTGGCGAACGGTTATGCTTAATTTTGTAACAGAAAACCGCAGAACTGCATGGGATACATATACAATTAAAGATGATTGGCGAGTAAACTTTCTTATTGCGTTAACACAACTTACTGTTAGTGCAGAGATGTTGCAATTAATGTTGGCTAATAGCGAATATCGTATGTTTAGATATTCAGCTGATGGAAAGAACTTTAAAATTGGGTATGGATATGGAGATGCAACTGGTATTGGGGTAACTGAAGCAGAAGCGTACAGTTCTTGGATTGAGTATATTAAAGATAAAGAAACTAGATTTAAAACAACCTTACCACTTATTAGTATGTCGCAATCACATTATGATGCATTGTTTGGATTGTATTGTGATACTGGAACTTGGAAAAAAGTTACAAGTGATGTAGGCACATATGATGTGTTTACTGCAATAAAAGCTGGACGTTGGTTATTAGCAACAGATATGATAGCAGACGGTAAAGTTAACCCTACGCAACGTAAAGCTGAAGCTAGAGTGTTACAATTAGCTGATTACACCACTAGTAGGACTAGACAATACTTGCTTAGTGAGGGCATAGCATATGCACTCAAGCAATATACCAGTGGCGGTATTACAACTGAACTCAGTAAACGACAGTGTGAAAGTGGATACTATAGACAAACCACAGCATTTATCCCTGGTATGACCAATTTACGTCAACGAGAACTTATAGCCAAATTCGGCCAATTATAATCCTATAAATATCTATAACAAAGGATCAACAGTATGGCAAGCACTCTTTTGCTTAACGCTGATTTTCAACCCATGGAGTTAAGCCCACTTAGCACGCTCAGTTGGAAAGAAAGCATAAGCGCCTACTATAAAGACAGCATCTATATCTTTAAAACACACGACAACTGGAAAGTTAGATCTCCCAGCATAGAGTTTGATGTGCCCAGTATTATTGTAGCAAAAAACTATCACAAACGTAAATCACATGCAAAACTCAGTAGACGTAACTTGTTTATCAGAGACGACTACCGATGTCAGTATTGTGGAGTTAAGTTTTATCACCATGAATTAACATTTGATCATGTTATTCCACGTTTACACGGCGGTAAAAGTACATGGCAAAACATGGTAGCGGCATGTAATCACTGTAATGGTAAAAAAGGAAGCCGACAAGACATAACCCCTATGCGGCCACCAATACGACCAACTTGGCATCAGATATATCAGCAAAGTAAATGTTACAAACTAACGATTCCTGACCCAGCTTGGCAGGAATTTTTAAATTGGCCTGATGATTTATTAACAGTTAAAGCGCCAGTTTATTAAAGTCATAAATAGTAGTATGGCGATATTTAAAGGTTATAGCACAGTAGATGTACGTTTTGGTAATGTTGTATTAGAAGACATTGCACTTGCGAAGCGTGATTTACTCAATCATTTTTACACAAGAAAAGGCGAGAGACTTGGTCAGCCTGAATTTGGTAGTATACTACCAGATTTAGTGTTTGAGCCACTGGACGATCTTGTTATTGACTTAGTGGAAGATGATGTGAGAGATATTATTGACAATGATCCGCGATGGATATTGAACAACTTAGATGTACGAGTTGGCACACACAGTATTACATGTGTGGTTAACTTAACTTACCGAGATACGGCAACAGTGGATGAACTATATTTAGAGTTTACTGCTGAAACGGAAGAAGAGAACTTATAATGGCACAGAGTATTAGACAACGAAACCTGTTTGCTGCGGAAGACTTTACAGTAGTTTACGACAGCTTTGCACAGGCAAACTTCCAGGCATATGATTACGATACGATTCGTAGTGCAATGGTTGATTATATTAGAGACAATTATCCAGAAAATTACAATGACTGGATTAGTTCAAGTGAATTTGTAGCACTGCTTGAAATGATTGCATTTATGGGACACAACTTAGCGTTCCGTGTAGATCTAGCAAGTAGAGAAAACTTTTTAAGTACAGCAGAGCGCCGTGCCAGCGTTTTACGTATTGCAGACTTCTTGGGGTACAATCCTGCAAGAGCTTTAGCATCACGTGGTACATTAAAAATTACTTCCGTAAAAACAACACAAAACGTATATGATGTAAGTGGTGCTAGTTTAAAAGGTAAAGAGATTGACTTTATTAACGATCTAGACACTAATGCGTATCAAAACTTTATTTTAGTAATGAATGAAATATTTGCAAGCACAAACCAATTTGGTAAACCCAGTGCAAGTAAAACAATCAGTGGAATTAAAACTGATGTATACAACACAAATATTGCAGATAACCAAGGCATAGTGTTCCCATTCCAAGCCAAAGTAAACGGAAAAACTGAACCGTTTGAAGTAGTTAATCAATATATTGATGAAGACAGTGTACTTGGTGAGCCAACTCCAACACCAGATTCTTCGTTCAACATTGTATATAAAAATGATAACCAAGGTATTGCAAGTGCTAACACAGGGTTCTTTGTTGGCTTTAAACAAGGTACACTACAGTATACTGATTATACCGCTGACAGTGCTATTAGTAATTTAAGCGTAGCAGTTAACGAAACAAATATTAATAATCAAGATGTATGGGTACAGAATGTAGATGCTGACGGACAAGTATTAGCTAACTGGACTAAAACAGACGCAACGTTTGGTGTTAGTGCAATCTTTAGTGCTATACAAAATAAAGTGCGAACATTGTACAGCGTAAAAACGCAAGATAATGATACCATTAGTGTTAACTTTGGTGATGGTGTGTTTGCTGATGTACCACGTGGCATTTTACGAATTTGGTATCGTACAAGTTTAAACAACAGTTACACGCTAAACACTGACGATGTTGGTACAGTAAACTTTAGCTTTACATACACAGCAAGTGACAACAACGAGTATACAGCCAGCTTTACTGCTGAAATGCAAGAAGCAACAAACAATGCCAGTAGCCGTGAAAGTGTTACTAGTATTAAAACAAATAGTGGTCGTGTATTTGCGGCACAGGATCGTATGGTTACAGCACAGGATTACAGCGTATTTCCATTAACAGTTGGAGACAATGTTCGTAAGATTAAAAGTGTAAACCGTACACACAGTGGCCACAGTAGATTTATTGATATCAATGATCCAACAGCACAGTATCAAAATGTTAGTATAGTTGCTGATGACGGTTATGTATATAGTGAAAATACACTAAACAGAACAACATTAAGTTTACCAACTAACCTAACTGAAGAACAAATATTTGATCAGTATATTAGTAACTTAATCAGTAACCCTGAAACTATCAACTTATTCTATCAAAAGTATAGCCCAGTTAGTGTTGCGTTCAGTAGTAACAGTGCAAGTTTTCAGTGGAACCAAGTGAATAGCTTTGGTGGTACTACTGGGTATATAACCCGTAATAGTATTGTTGAACGTGTAAGTAAAAGTTCAAGCACCGCAGTTAAAGAAATCAAACTGGGCAGTATTGTAGAGTTTATTGAAAGTCCTTATAATAGTGGAAGTTTAGGTACAACCGGAACTACCCTAACTATTACAAATGGCGGCAGTGGGTATACAAGTACTCCAACAGTTACATTTAAAGGAACTGGATCAGGTGCAACCGCTAACGCAGTTGTTACAGCAGGATCAGTTACTAGTATTACTATTGTGAGCGGTGGTGAAGGATATACAAATCCAGTAACAGTTGAAATATCTGGCGGTGGTGGTGTTAATGCATCAGCTACAGCCACAGCAACAAGTGCAGAGAAAATTTGGGCAAGAGTTACTAAAATTACAGAAGACGGTCTTGGTATAGATGACATAACAGGAACACCAATTGGTCGAGATAGCGCAGGTGCAGGGGCAATAGTATTGAACAAAACAGTACCAAACTCAGCACGTATTAGTCGTATTTTCCCAGCGTACAATACTCAGTTCACTGCCAGTGAAAAGGCATTTATTGTTGAACAACTAACACTAAAAAATACATTTGGTTTAAGATTTGATAGTGATAACAGTGAATGGAAATTGGTAACTACAAACAATGTGGCTCCCGACTCGGTTAATTCTACTTCCAGCTACAACACAACATATGCTGGCAACACAACTGGAAACAACTTAGACAACAGTTGGATTGTAAAAATTAGTTATAGTAGTGATAAATGGGTATTGGTTACTAGAAGGTTCCGTATTATATTTGGTAGTACTAAAGACGTTAGATTTTATAACCAAAATAGCAATGTAAAATTTGATTTTGAAACAAATAAACCAGCACGTGATAAGATACGTATCTTTAAAACAAACAGTCGTAGCAGTAATAGCCCGTATAGTTTAGGCAGTGACATCAACTTCTATGGGTACAAATACTACAGCGAGCGTGATGGACACAGTGATGATCATAAAATTATTGCAACCATTAGTAGTTTAGACAACGACCTTTATCCAGACAACCCATTATCATTTCAAGAGTTAGTGGGAGCAGATACAGTAGATACAACAACAGTTACTGAATACGGATTCGACTACACAGTTATCGATCCAAACGCCAACAGTGGCGCACTAAGTGGACGCAAAGATCTAGTATTCCAGTGGAAACGAATTGCTGATAGTGAGCAACGAATTGATCCAAGTATCAGTAATATTATTGATACATTTGTGTTAACAAACACATATGATTTATCTTATAGAAATTGGTTAAGTAATGACAGAACTGAAGACGGTTTACCAAAGCCACCAACCAGTGATGAATTAAAAACACAGTTTTCTAGTATTGAAAATAAAAAAAGCATCAGTGATAGTTTAATATATCGCAGTGCCAAATACAAACCATTGTTTGGTGATACTGCTGACACCAGCTTACAAGCAACATTCCGTGTTGTTAAAGTTGCTGGAACAACCTTAACTGATACAGAAATTAAAAACCGAGTACTTGATGCTATTACGCAATTCTTTAATGTAGACAATTGGGAGTTTGGTGAAACATTCTTCTTTACTGAATTGAGTGCATATGTACACAACCAGTTACTGGGTATAATGAGTAGTATTGTTATTGTTCCAATACAAGAAGACAGTGCATTTGGTAATTTATTTCAGGTAACACCAAACAGTGATGAAGTCTTTATACCTGATATCGACTTAAATAGTATTCAGATAGTTACCAGTTTTACTGGTGCAAATTTAAGAACAAGTACAGCGGCTTAAGGAAAAATAAATGTCAAAATATCCAGCACATCCTAAAAAATTGCAAAACTTTACACAAAGTGGTGAAGATCAAATTTTTGTTGGCAAGAGAAATGTTACAGATTTTTTACCTGGTATCTTACAAACAGATACCAACAAAAGATTTTTAAGTACTACACTTGATCAGTTATTAAGCAGTGGTAGTACTGAAACATTAGATACATATTGGGGGCGTGTTAAAGGAAAAGATTATAAACCTGGAAAGGATTTATTTAATCCTGAATCATCATCACAAAGATTAAACCATCAGTTAGCACCTGGTATTAGTCACAAAGATGGGGTGGCTACTGATGAAGCATTGTCATACAATAGCATACTAAATTTATTTAAAACTGTTGGCAGTGATACTGCACATGTTGACCAACTGGCTAATGAAGCTGGCTATACACTAGACATACCAATTAATGTTGACATGTTTATTAATCACACTAACTATTATTGGTTGATGGAAGATATTCCACCATGTGTAATTGCGCCGACCATTGATGATGTCATTGAAATTGATAGTATTACACGTTTAAGTAACTATACAACACCAACACTGTCAAACGGTAAAACACTTGAGCTAGTAAACGGTATGCGAGTTATCTTTACACCAGCTGATACCACTATCTTTACACAAACAGACGGCAGCAACAAAATCTTCCCAACTAACATCCGTGGTGCAAAATTTGTAGAAGTATTCCAAAACGGTGTTCTTTTGGATCCAGGCCCACAGTCAGGCGCACCAGCTGGAATGCATTTTCCAATTGGCGGTGTGTCTGCTGATTATATATACGTACCAGCGCCAGTTGGTGGCGGCCCAAGCTACGTATCAATTCCACTTGCAGGAGCAGTACAAGTAGGCGATGTGATTGAAATAAGAAGTTATTTTACTTACAGTGCCAGCGGTGATTATAAACCATCTGCCACCTACTGGGTGGAAGGTGTTGGTACACCAAATATTAAATTGGTTGAGCACATTGATGCAAACGATAAAATACAATTTTTCCATGTGCAACCATATACCCCACGTCTTCCAAGTGATTGGGATTTAGACAGTTGGGATAGCAACTTATGGGATTATAGTAACTATAAGAATCCTGAAAAGGAATACGTAGTTGCAGATCGTAGTAGTGTTGACAAAAACGCATGGGCACGAGCCAATCAATGGTATAGTATATATGCAATCCGCAACACAGTAGATTATAATGATTTAGTAATTACTGATTTTAACACAACCGCAAATCGCGGCCAGCGTCCAATTATTTGTTGGGAAAATAACCTAGAATTAATCAATAGTGGACAGCGATTAATTAGAAATGTAAATCATGTCACTGTAGATATTGACCCCAGTGTCAGTATAATCGGACAACCAACATACACAAATGCACTTGTTGGCTTGGCCAATGATGACTATGTATTGGTGTTAAATGGCGGTTCGTACAGTAACGGAATATATCAAGTAAGTGGTGTAGATACTAGTATTACATTTACTGAAGTAAATGCGCCCAATAGTTACACTACACTGGACAAGGTACTTGTACTTCATGGACCTGATTTAGCTGGTACTGATACTGGATATCCAGGCATTGAACTATATTGGGATGGTAGTAATTGGATCAATGGTCAGCAAAAACAAAGCCGTGGTGATTATCCACTATTCGAACTGTATGATGAAGTTGGCGAAAAATTAAGTACATATCAAAATAACGATTATGCAGGTGATAAGTTTTTTGGATATGAAGAGAATACTGCTGGCATAGTAGATCCTGAACTAGGATTTGCTCCCAAGTATAATACACAAAATAACAATAATGACATTAACTTCTTCTTCAATCTAAATGTAAAACGTTACCAGACTGATTTAGGTGATCCAGCAGCCAGAGATATTACAGGTTATTATTTTGCAAAAGATATTGTAAATCTTTCTTATCTTAACGGCTGGAGTCAGATACGTGACAATCAAAGAACGCCACTAATTAAAACACACATCGCAACAGCAGATGAGATTGTAAAATTTACACTTGCTAGTGATCAACTGGAACTTAATCCAGTATTTTGGGTAGAGACAACTGATTTATCAGGGGCAACTGGATATAGAATCAGTAACGAAATGATTCATGACACAGTTGAGTATGGTGAAACTGATCCAGATTTAATTTTACAGACTGGAGTTGATTATACGTTTAAACTATTAATACCAAAAGCAAATCAAAATTTTAGAGTAACTAATCCATATGGTGTTCTTGATCCTAATATTAGTATTACTACCACTGGTAATAACATGGTTGTTACATTTGGTGCCAATTATGCATATACTACAGCTTATTATATGAGTGAAGACTCTTATGCGGCATACGGTGGTGTTGGTTATTTGACAAGTGGTGGTGCAGTTGCCACACCAAAATTTGCTGGACGTATTTTTATAAACAACAATAATCACAAGCAAGTACATTTACTTAAAAACGGAAACGTTATTAAAGAAACTACAGACTATACTATTTCTGGAACAACAGTTACAATGACATCGCCAGCAAACAAGGACGATGTATATGAAATTGAATACATAGTCAATACTAAAAATATTGATACCAATCAACATGTATTTGATACTGCACCAGTATTCAAGTATAATCCCAATAATGAAACACTTAGTTCGATTAGTTTTAGTAATATATTACATCACTATAGTGACCAAGCAATGCGTACAGTTGGATTTACTGGAGATATTTTTGGTGAAAACAACTTACACAAAATTTCAAATACACTAAACAGTGGCGGAACTATACGACAGCAGGTTGCTAGTCCAACAAAAGTTAGTTATTTGTTAAACAATCCATACACTAATCCCATTAACGGATTACGTAAAACTGGTAACGATTATTATAACTTTAAAGAATACTTTAAGACAAAAGTAAAACAAATATGGAATACAAGTTTATCAACAGATACGATTCGAGATATTGTTGATAAAGC
>Ga0233444_10002674_pt1 | contig 18436 bp, 6 predicted proteins | sample SI_124_October20_6_FD_182792 | JGI IMG/M metagenome (GOLD analysis project Ga0233444, IMG submission 182792) | Seawater microbial communities from Saanich Inlet, British Columbia, Canada - SI_124_October2016_10_MG | ecosystem: Environmental > Aquatic > Marine > Inlet | place: Canada: British... | reverse complement strand
ATTATGTTCTGTATCGTCTTCGGGCTGTCGATGGACTATGAGGTCCTGATGCTCTCCCGTATCCATGAAGAATGGGAACGAACGGGAGACAACACGCTCGCTGTTGCCAATGGATTACAGAAGACAGGCCGACTCATCACCGGTGCTGCAGCCATCATGGTTGTTGTGTTCAGCGCCTTCGGACTTTCTTCAATCATCATATTGAAGCAAATTGGTTTCGGTTTGGCTTTGGCAATTCTACTTGACGCAACCATCGTTCGTGCACTCGTTGTTCCTGCAACCATGCGTCTCATGGGAGAGGCGAACTGGTGGTCTCCAAAGTGGATGGATAAGTTCTTCCCGACCAAATCTCACCCGAGCGGTGGAGATGAGACACCAAAAGAAGCAGAATGAGAACTTGATGTGAAAGAGCGAAGCATCAAGAGTGTCCTCTTCTTGAAGCAGCCATGGGAGCACATCAACCGTTCACATTACCTCGAACCGGCCATGTTCTAAAGAATCGCAGCGTTCTTGCTGCCATGACGAACAAGCAGAGCCATGAGGATGGAACGCTCTCCGAGGAGGAAATTCAATGGCTTGTTCGCAGAGCAAAAGACGGTTTTGCAATGACGACGACCGCTGCAGCAAACGTCACTGAGCACGGACGAGGCTGGGATGGAGAAATGGGTGTATGGGGCGACCACCAACTGCCAGGTCTTACCAAAATGGCATCACAACTCAAGGGAACTGGAACGCTCAGCCTTGCTCAAATATTCCACGGCGGTATGCGAGCCCCACAATCAATCAACGGCGTTCAGCCTGTCTCTGCAAGCAAGAACACTGAAGATGGAATGGACGGTCTCTACACGAGAGAACTGTCGCATGATGAGGTGTTGGAGATGATTCAATCGTTCACCAAGGCTGCTGTTCGTTGTCAAAAGGCAGGTTTTGATGGCGTTGAATTGCACGGTGCTCATTCGTATCTCATCTGCCAATTTCTGGGCAGTATTACCAACCGGAGAGAAGATGAGTGGGGAGGCGACATCATGGGGCGAAGCAAGTTCTTGCGTGACATGATTACTTCAGTTCGAGAAGCCACAGGATCTGACTTCATCATCGCCGTGCGTATTTCACCCATCATCGAAAAGGCAGGAATTTTCCTTGATGAAAGCCTCCAACTGGCAGAAATTCTCAGTTCAATGGACATCGATATGCTCCATATATCGTGCTGGGATGTGTTCCAAGGAGTTGCCGGAGATGAAGACGAACCAAGCCTAACCAATCGCTTTGCTGAGATTGTTCCAAAGCACATTCCACTCATTTCCACGGGTGCGGTATGGACATCCAAAGATGCACAATGGCTGATGGAAGAAGGCGCTGACTTGGTCGGTGTTGCACGGGTTGCCATTGCACATCCGGATTGGCCGATGCACCTTGCTGATCCTGACTACTCGCCACAACGCCCCCCGTTTACTGAACAACACTTGCTTGATGTCGACCTCAGCCCAGTGTTCGTTGAATACATGAAGCGTTGGAAGAACTTCGTCATTGGTGGAAATTGAGTCGAGGTAATCCCAAAGTCTTGGTGTAAACCGTAAGTATATTCAGTGAAGATTCACTCGAACCAATGGGTTTCAGTTTAGGGGCTTTTTGAAGAAAGCGAGGTGAGAGCCGTCTTTGGCCTGCAGTACAGTCACCATTTCCCAACCACTTTTGCCAAACTTATTCCATTCAGCATCCTTGTTCGATTGCATGTACTTCCATTTCTGCATGGTTGTACGGAGTCATGGTTGTTTATGACGGTTCGGGACTCGCCAACTCTCTCTACAACTCAATGGACTTGATGGAATACGATTTAACACTCTTGTCCATCAAAACTAGCATCCAAATATTTGAGTGGGATAGTTTATCATCAGTGGATTTGCACCAATATATACCCAGTGGTGCTTTTATGGACGTCTTCCAACTTCGAGATACTATAGTTGGCGATTATGGCCAATTTATTCGAAGTTTCCATCAAATTAAAGATCAGAGAATCCGTTTGAAAGTTGAGTCGGCATTGGAAGATGGTTTGTTGTGGCCAGAGGTTATGGTTCAGTTAAATCCAAATTTCAAACCAGGTCGTACCACGCAAGAACTGGTTGATGCGGGATTGTTTACTCCTCAAACACTCCCATGTTTTTCACGGGACGATGGGACACCATGGACGTTTCATTCTCACCAAGATGAAGCAATTGTTTCTGCTTCACAGGGGCGGAACTATGTTCTTACAACCGGTACAGGCTCTGGTAAATCTTTGGCCTACATATCTCCGATTGTTGATACAATACTTCGAAACGGGAGCGGAAAAGGTGTCAAGGCTTTGATCATATATCCTATGAATGCGTTGGTCAACAGTCAAGTAGAAGAATTGAAGAAGTTTCTTGACTCATCAACTCGACCAGGAATCCCTGAGGTCACGTTCAAGAGATATACGGGTCAGGAATCCGATGATGAAAAACAGGAAGTTCTCAACAACCCACCAGATATCCTCCTCACGAATTATGTAATGCTTGAATTGCTCCTGACTCGGCCTCGCGAACGTGTTTTAGTCGAAGCATTGGATGGTATTGATTTTCTGGTACTAGATGAATTGCATACGTATCGTGGACGTCAAGGTTCTGATGTGGCTTTACTCATTCGACGCCTTAAATCGATGATTGGTGGAGAGAACGTGCAATGTGTTGGGACTTCTGCCACAATGTCATCCGAAGGAGGTGCTGACGATCAAAATCAAGCTGTAAAGCAAGTATCTGGGAAATTGTTTGGGGTGGAGCCAGAAAGCATCGATGTAATTACAGAAACTCTTCTTCCAGTAACATCTTCTGCAGCATCTCTCGATTCTGAATCATTACGTTTGTCTGTCGAGGCAATGGCGGCCGGACTTGGCCCAGATGATAATATTGGCTTGCAGATTGATCCGTTGGCACGTTGGATAGAAACAACACTTGGCGTTGATTCTGACGGGGTTCGGCAAAACCCGCGACCATTAAACCCGCCAAATTCACCGGACTCACATCTTTCGCAAATGCCGGAATCGATTTCAGAATTGCTAAATCGTCAAACCGATTTAGGTCTGGAAATGTGTTCGAAAGCAATAACTCAAATTTTAGATGTAGGGAATAAATTGAGAACAGAACGTGACAGACCATTTTTTGCTTTCAGGTTGCATCAATTTGTAACGAAAGGCAGCACTGTTCATGTCACTGCGGAAGCCGAAGACATTCGAGAGATTCATCTAAACGGGCAAAAGTACGCTCCTGGAACAGATAATCATCGTCTTTACCCAATGGCGTTTTGCAGAGAATGTGGACAAGAGTATCTCTTGGTAAAGAAAGATTCAGGCCAATTTTCAGCCCGATTACCAGATGTACGCGATGATAGCAGAGAAAACGCAGGGTACCTCTATGTAAACTCCTTGAAACCATGGCCCGAAGAGCCTTCTGAGGCATTGGAAAGATTACCATTTGAATGGCTCAATGAGAATGGAAAGTTACCTTCGCATCGCCGAAATTGGCAACCGCTGCCGTTTCGAATTCATCCGAATGGAGCAGTGGGAGCTGATGGACTGAATGTTGCCTTTTTGCCAGGTAAATTCCGTTTTTGTCTTCACTGTGGCGTCTCTTATGATCGTGCAGGCGGTATGAGTGACATCAACAAAGTTGGGGCATTGGGCACGGAAGGCCGATCCAGTGCTATTTCCATGATTTCAATGAACACGGTTCGCAGAATGCGAAAACCGGATATGGATTTACCTGAAGATGCGAAGAAAATGTTAGTTTTCAGTGATAATCGCCAGGATTCTTCCCTTCAAGCCGGTCACTTGAATGATCTTCGATTTGTAGTTGCCTTACGTGCTGCGCTACATAGTGCGCTACGCGAGCATACAGTCATTCGCGGTAGTGAAATACCAGGCCGAGTGGTTGATTCGCTTCATCTGCATTCTACGGATTTCGGTCGAAACCCTGACGCAAAATTCGCTGCAGCAGATGAACAAATACGTGCTCTTCAAAAAGCAGTTGCTTACCACTTACACTCGGATTTACAACGGGGTTGGCGACTTACCTCACCAAACCTTGAACAAACGGGTCAGATGAAGATTGAGTATCTTTCATTGAACGAAATCGCTGCCGATGATGACACATGGTCTTCCCGCCACCCACTTCTTGCAGAAGCATCATCTGGAACGAGAGGGCGAATTTGCAAAACTTTGCTTGACCTCATGAGGCAGAAATTAGCGATGAACACTGAAGAACTTGAAAAAACTCGCCAAGATGAACTCATTCGCTTAACGACAGATCAACTCAAGCATCCATGGTCGGTAGACGACCCTGACGCCATGGTGAATTCGACGTATGCCGTAGCAATGCCGAAAAGTGCCATCAATGATCGATTTGTCAAGGGCCTTGAACATATTACTGAGCGCGGCGGTTTTGGCCGTTACATGATGAGGCTACTCCTTGAGGACAGTGAGCTCGAGGCCCCTGCGCCTGCTGAAAAACGTAGTATCATAGTCGATCTTTTTGAAGCTCTAACCGAAGTCGGATTACTCGAACAAACAGAGCGTACACCGGAAGTAACTGGATACAGAATCAAATCAGGCACCATCTTGTGGACATTAGGGGATGGTATTCCTTACAGAGATCCAATTCGCATGGCTCAAGCACCTGATACTGTTTTAGAACCAAACCCCTACTTTACTGAATTGTATAAAAATGCATCAACTGACAAAGTTTGGTCGATTCAAGCTCATGAACACACTGCTCAAGTTCCAATGGATGAACGGGAACAACGGGAGGAGATGTTTCGAAATGGGCAACTTCCACTTCTCTATTGTTCCCCCACGATGGAGTTGGGGATTGACATCAGTGACTTGAGTGTAGTCGGTATGAGAAATGTCCCTCCAACCCCAGCGAATTATGCTCAACGTAGCGGCCGAGCAGGCCGTTCAGGTCAACCAGCGCTAATTTTCACGTACTGTTCATCAGGCAGTCCACACGACAGCCATTATTTCCGAAATCCGATGGAAATGGTGAGCGGTAAAGTACGTCCCCCTACACTTGAACTGAATAATGAAGATCTCATTCAATCCCATTTGAATGCAATTTGGCTGTCAATAGCAAATTTCGATTTTGGATCCAGCCTCTCCGAAGTGATCGATATCGATGGAGAACTTCCAACCCTGGAGCCTCGCACTGAATTGTTACAACTGCTCCGTGATGTTGATATTCGAGGAAGGGCGCAAACCCTCGCTCGTCTTTCGCTAGGTGAAGTTATTGCTGAATATGTGAGGGATACTGGTTCGGTCGAGGAATACATATCCGCTCACATGTCACAAATTGAATCGAACTTCCGAAAAGCTGTTGATCGTTGGGTTGGACTCTACAAAGCTTCTCACCAACAGGCCAATATTCAGCATCGGATCTCTTTAGACACCTCACAATCTGAACACGAGCGGAATGCAGCTAATTCTCGAAGGCATCAAGCTCTTCGAATGCTGAAACTCCTTACGGACAGCCGTTCCTCGATGAATGGTGACTTCTACACATACAGATATTTTGCAAGTGAAGGTTTCCTTCCTGGTTACAATTTCCCTCGGCTACCACTTTCTGCATATGTTCCTGGTCGAAGAGGAGCAAATCGAGATGATTATCTGAGCCGTCCCCGTTTCCTAGCAATATCGGAATTTGGGCCTGGTGCGGTTGTCTATCATGAAGGTGCAAAATATCAAGTCGAACGTATAACTTTGCCAATGAGTGAAGATGCTGAAGGCTTACCATTGGATACCATAGCGACATGTTCAGAGTGTGGATATCTTCACTTGGCAGAGGGCAGCGTAACCCCTGATCGATGTGAGAACTGTGATTCCATTCTCGGAGTAGCGGTGACGAAGATGATGGAAATGCAAAATGTCATCACCAAACGACGAGACCGAATTACTTCAAGTGAAGAAGAAAGAACTCGCCAAGGCTTTGATGTGGTGACTCGATATAAATTCGCCAATCGTAAAATTCAACGTGATAAGGGTATGACGATTCAAGCCCCTACTTATGCACTTAATTTACAGTATGGTCACACTGCAGATATTTGGCGAATCAATCTTGGTCTGCGTCGGAGAAAAGATGAATCAAACAGCGGTTTCATCCTCAACACCAAGGAGCAACGTTGGGCGTCAGTTTCTGAACAAAAAAGGACTGCTGATGACGATGAATCAAGCTTAGGCGACGCTTACAGAAGAGTAATACCCTATGTGAAAGATCGACGCAATATTCTTGTCATCACACCCCAATGGGCTTGCAGCAGTGAACAATTAGTCACACTCCAATCCGCATTCCGGCGCACAATACAGCATTTCTTCCGACTAGAGGAATCAGAACTGGTTGCGGAGTCCCTTCCGAGTCGAAAAGACCCCAAGGCAATTCTACTGTATGAAGCCTCGGAAGGAGGGACAGGGGCCCTAAGACGAATCGTTTCAGATGAAACAATTTGGCCTCTGCTGGTTGAGGAGATGAAATCGTTATTGCACTTTGATTCAGATTCATATGATATTGGATCGTCACATCAACCACCTTGTGCAGCAGGATGTTATGATTGTCTACTTTCATACATGAATCAACTCGATCATGAATACATTGACCGACGCCTATTAGCACCTCATTTTGAAGAATGGAGTCAATCAGGTGTCGAAATCAGTGGAGCCTCACATGATTATGATGCCTATCCCGAACTCACTTCAAGGTGTGAATCGGATTTAGAACTGACCTTCCTTGAACTCTTACGTACACAAAATAAGCGATTGCCAGATGAAGCGCAATTTACGGTTTCTGACGCCCGAACTCGATTAGATTTTCTCTATAGAAAAGGATCTATTGCAATACATATCGATGGCCCTGAACATGATGCTGAACCTCAAAAGCAACGTGATGCCTCTATTCGAGAGAGTTTAAGTGATCTCGGCTGGACAAACTTGGTGTTCCATCACTCAAAGGTTGGAGAAGGTTGGATTCAAATGATGGAAGAGAATGATTGGGTCTTTGAGGTGATAGAATGACTGCCGCATACTCAATTGGATCTTTGGTAAAAGTTCGTGGCAGGGATTGGGTCGTTCAGCCAGATTCCGATGCTGATGGTTCATTCCTCATTCTTTCCCCACTTGACGGGGCATCTCCTTTTCAGATTGGAGTCGATACGGCTCTTGAAGTCGTCGAACCTGCATCGTTTACGCTTCCGACTGTTGCAGAGGTCGAAGCTGACGGTGGAGCCTCAATTATTGGTAATCTGGCTCAATCAAGGCTTCTCCGTGATGCAGTCAGACTTTCCTTCCGAAATGCAGCTGGCCCGTTTCGTAGCCTTTCTCGAATTGGGGTAGAGCCTCGACCTTACCAATTGGTGCCTCTCATGATGGCATTGCGAATGGAAACAATCCGTCTCTTGATTGCAGATGATGTAGGTATAGGAAAAACCGTAGAAGCACTTCTTATTGCCCGAGAAATGATCGATAGGGGGGAAATTGAACGCTTCTCCGTGCTTTGTCCACCTCACCTGGCAGAACAATGGAAGGATGCCCTTACTGAACAATTCGGATTCGAAGATGTCACACTGGTCCTTGCATCAACTGCTAAACGATTGGAACGTCGATTAATTGATGGAGATGATTCAATATTTTTACAACATCCGATAACTGTTGTGTCACTCGATTTCATCAAGCAGGAAGAACGTGCTGCTATGTTCTTGAGGACGTGCCCTGATCTTGTGATTATTGACGAGGCTCACGGCTGTACTGAGCGAGAAGGCCGTCGAGGGAAGAAACAAATTCGCCATCAATTACTCAAGTCATTGTCCGAAGATCCAGAGCAACACTTGATTCTTGTTTCGGCAACCCCTCATAGCGGTCATCAAGATGCATTTGCGTCGCTGATGGGTCTTCTGGACCCCAATTTCAAACAACTGGCTCTCAAGGAGGACCCTTCTCAACCCGATCGAGTTCGAATCGCAAAACATCTTGTCCAACGCAGAAGAGTTGACATTCGTCGTGATTTCAACGATATGGGTACGACCTTTCCAAATCGACTCGAACGTACACATAATTATTCTTGGGGCAACCATAATCGTACATTGTTTAACGACGTAGTAAAATGGTCTCAAGGGAGAATGAATGTAGCAGTTGACAAACGAACAAAACGAGTTCGCTACTGGTCCATGTTGAGCCTCATGCGGGCAATGGCTTCAAGTCCTGAAGCCGCTATTGCAGGACTAAAAACACGACAAGTAGCATTACCTGAAGAGGTTGACACATCAGTTCGGCCAGATATGCAAGCATCTCTTTTCGATATGCAATCTGAGTACGGGCTACGAGATGAAGTGTTGGGCGGAGATGAACTCGGTGTTGTATCAGAGCACGAGATTGTGAACGGTTTTATCTCACGTTTTGAAAGTTCAGCCCAAGATAAAGATCCAAAGGTTTTGGAACTTGTCAAAATAATCAAAGCAGAATTGAATTCAGGCTTTGCCCCGATCGTCTTTTGTCGTTTCGTACCTACAGTTGACTATCTCGTGAAGCAATTAGATGCAGTATTGCCAAAGAATTTAATGATTCAAGGAATCACTGGCCGTTTACCTCCTGAAGAGCGTCTAAGAAGGGTATCGGAGTTTGCTGAAGTTCAGCCTGAACAAAGAGTTCTCATTTGTACTGACTGTCTCTCCGAGGGAGTGAATTTACAAGATAACTTTACTTCAGTCATTCATTATGATTTGTCATGGAGCCCTACAGCACATGAGCAAAGAGAAGGTCGCGTCGACCGATTCGGGCAATTAAGCCCTAACGTTCACGCTATCGCCCTTGTTGGAGAAAACAATATTGTAGACGGAATAGTATTGAACACAATCATCGAAAAACAACGTATCATTCGAAAAGCTTTGGGGATAAGTGTACCTGCTCCAAACGCAATGAATGCAATCAGTAATGCTATCGAGGAAGGTTTCCTTAGTTCTGAATACAAAACAGTGCAACTCAAACTCTTTTTTGATGAAGAGGAACATCAAGAATACATCGAGCAAGAATGGACGGATGCTGCGGAACGTGAATCAAAGCGACGTTCTATCTTTGCTCAAGGAACCATACATGTCGATGAAGTGAAACATGAGGTGGCAGAAGTCCGAGAAGCACTTGGCTCGCCTCAAAGAGTTGCAGATTTCCTTGAAAGTACGCTTCAATTTTATGGCGGTCAGCCGCAAAGAGACGGAAACCATCTAACATTTACCTCCGCTCCTTTGGATACAAATTTGAAAGCAGTTCAAGATTGGAAAGCGGAGGTGAAGTACGCAATCGTTGATGACTTAAGCCCTGTTCAACAAGGGTTTGAACGAATTGTTCGAACCAGTCCTGTTGTTGAGCGTCTGGCAAACCAAGTCATGGGAAGCAGTCTTGATCAGGTGGGCCAGGGATATGGCCGTCGACTTTCCGTCACTCGAACCAATTCAGTCGAAAAACGAACAAACCTTCTTCTTGCCCGAACGCGATTTAGCCTCACTTCGACCTATCGACAAAAGCAAACCACTGTTTTAGTTGAAGAACTCATTACTCTCGGCTTCCATGGAGAACTTGATAATCCTCAATGGATGCCTCAAGAAGAGGTATCCCCTCTTTGGGATGCGAAAGCAACTGGAAATATCCAACTCGGTCAAGCAGAGTCCCTTCTCAAACCGATTCTTTCTCGAATCCATCAAGGTGTTCTTGAGAAACCTTTACGCGAAGAGGCTGAGCGCATCAAGCAGCGTGTTGAAGAATCTCATTTGAGAGTCCGTGCTGTAGTTTCTGAGAAAGGTTCATTGGAAGTGCGCTTACATGAACCGATGGACATATTATCGCTTTCTGTTCTTCTTCCGGAGGTGAAATTAGATGATTGAAGATTTTCATTGTATCACGATCAGTGGAGGCATGTTTTCTCCAGAGTTTTTGATCAAGATTGCAGATGAAGATACGACTGTAGAAGGTATAAATCCGTCAACATATGGACATGAAGATTCTCGTAATTTGAATAATTATATATCTTCTCTTTGGAGTTCTGCATGCCACACTTGGAAGACACTCGGTCAAAAAGCAATAGAAAATGGCGAAGTCGCAACGCATAGCAAATCTTTCATTAAACGCTTATTGCAATCTATGGAGATTGATGTTGGGACAACAATCTGCCCAACAAGCGGAGATCGACCACAGATTTGGCGTCAAGCTTTGGGTTCTGTTTGGCACGTGATTGCCGCAGGGGCACCATTGGATGATAGAAGTGAAGCTGTAGGGGCCAAACGTATCTCTCCGCACTCTTTGGTTCAGGGGCACTTAAATTCAGAAAATAAACATCAATGGGGCGTTGTATCCAACGGCGTTCAATTTAGGATCCTCCGCTCGAACAATCGACCGAGCGTCACCGAATCTATAGAATTCGATTTACAGAAAATGTTCTCGGAGGGTCACTTTGGCGATTTCAAAATGTTCTTCATGATGATTCATGCATCCCGTTGGCCTTCAAATGCACCTGAAGATTCTCCAGCATGGTTAGATTCTTGGTACAAAGCCTCTGGTGAGCAAGGAATGTCGGTATTGGCAGATCTACAATCATGTGTGGAGAAGGCCGCCGAATGTTTCGGTTCTGGATTTGTACGACTTTCTGCTGGCAATATGGAATTTCGTCAAGCACTCCGTGACAAGCCAGGTCTCGCTGATGAAATGCAACGCCAACTTATGCGTTTTATCTACCAATTGATATTCATCTTTGTTACCGAAGAACGTGATATCTTGCTCATTAAATCCCATGAACAAATGAGCGAAGAGCAAGTGAATGCTGTTGAACAAGCCCGTATGCGATACGAGACTTCGTATTCGACAAAGCGCCGTCGTTCAACTCTCCATCGTCAACGAATGGATAATCACTGTGATGGTTATGAGGAAATTAAAGTCATTCTTTCTGGACTAAGAGGCGGCTATGATGGCCTTGCATTACCGGCATTAGCCTCCTTTCTGTTTTCAAAGAATTCGACACCGCTTCTTGACCCACTGCGAATGTTGAATCGCGATTATATTGCTGGCCTAAACAAATTGTGCAAATTCATGCGAGATGGACAGAGTCACCGCGTACATTGGAAGACATTACGCGAAACTGAACTTGGAAGTGTCTATGAAAGTTTACTTGAACTCCGTCCAATCATCGATATGGAGCAAGGAACCTTCGTGTTACGGAACAGGGATGGCAATGATCGCCAATCATCTGGTAGCCATTACACACCACGTGTTTTGGTTGACCATTTGATCCACACGACCGTCGAACCACTTCTCGAAGAAACGAAGTCGGGGGTGGTTCGAAAGTATCGGGGCACTGATGCTACTCACGATTTCATTAAATCCGAAAAAATCGAAGCTATTTTGAGCCTTACCGTATGTGATCCTGCTTCGGGTTCAGGGCACTTCCTGCTCGCCGCTCTTGAAAGAATCGCCGTAGAATTGGCTAAAATTGACAGCGAAGAAGTCTATCCTGCACCCTCTCTTATTCAACGTTGGAAGAGAGATGTGGCCAGTCGATGTATTTACGGTGTTGATTTGAATCCAACTGCTGTAGAATTATGCAAGGTCGCCATCTGGATGGATACATACGACGGTTCTCGCCCGCTGAGTTTCTTGGATTCACATATCCGGCATGGTAACAGTTTGCTCGGCCAAGATACATCAAATATCGGTCTCATACCCGACAAGGCAATTGCGAACGATTGGCGAGTGACATCTCAAGAGCACAAGAGATTCAATCGACGAGAAAGAGCGAGAGTGGCCAAAGAAATTGATTCCAAATTACAAAAATTGGAGAAGGCATTGAAAAGAACCTATGGGGCTCGCCATGATGGATTCACTTTAAATGTTCAACTTGAAGAAGGAGGAAAGAGTAAACACCAGATACTCTCTGAGATACGGCAACTCAAATCTGATCGTGAATTCATACTTGAAAAAATACCATTGGGTCAAAGCAAGTTAGGCAACATTATCGATCTTAAGTCAGTGATACAGTCAATCGCTTTGAGTCAAACGGAAATGAATGACATGACAGAATCCACATTAGGAGAACTAGAAGACAAATCAAAGGCTTTCAATTCGTTGTTATCACATCCTCATAAACTTTGGATTAAGGAAGTTCTCGACGCATCTATCGCAATGTGGTGGTGGCCACATCAGGATTCGCATGAAGAAGCGATTCCATTGCCGCTCAGTTCTCTTGATTTGGACTCTTATGCAACATGGCTGGCATATGAGCATGATATTCAGGATGACGTTGTAAGTACGAAATTCGGGAGGATTTCATCAACATCAACGATTCAGAGATACGAACAGATTCGCAGTTGGACAAAGAATATCGCATCATCTAACTCGTTCATCCATTGGGAAATAGAATTCCCCGAAATATTTGCGGGCAACGAACCAGGTTTCTCACTCACATTGGGTAACCCGCCGTTTTTGGGTGGTGCGAAAATTTCTACGGCTGCTGGCGTTGAAACAGCAAATTTCATTCGTGATAAATTCCAAGGCAAAGCGAAAACAGACCTCATTGCTTACTTTTTCCGTAACGCTCACAGCAGAATGTCGAGTAAGGGGCGGATGGGTATGGTCACAACGAATTCAGCAGGTCAAGGTGAGACGCGCCATACTGGCTTGCGTAGAATTGTGAGCAGTGGCTCGACAATCTGTAATGCTGAAACCGACATCATATGGCCCGGCACTGCGGCAGTCACAGTCGACTTAATCACGATCTCAAAGAGTAAAGTTAGGGACATAAGTTTCAATGGAACCAGCGTCAATTTCATTTCATCTCGCCTTGACCTACGTCCAGAATTCGATCCAATAACACTCCCCCAGAACACCGATAAAAGTCAACGTGGAGTGAACCCTCGAGGACCATTCCAATTGGATGAAGAAAAGGCTAAGCAATTCTTATCGTTGAATACGAATTACTCCGAGGTTATCAAACCGTTTTTAGACGGAAGAGATTTGACCAATACTGGCGTACCTTCACGTTACATCATCGATTTTGGCTCCAAATCTCTCTCTGAAGCACAAGAATACTCACATGTATTTCAACATGTCAAGGATCAGGTATACCCTTTCAGGATGGGTCTAAAAGACAAGAAGGAATATGCCTCACTCAAGGAAAAGTGGTGGCAATATGAATTCACAGCCCAATCCATTCAAAAATGGTTTGTGAACCACAACACAGCTTATGCTAAAGGAAGGGTTGCGTCAAACTGGATTTTCACCAAAATTTCATCAGGTTATGTCTGCGGTGAAGCCACAGTCATTTTCTTTTTTGAAGAGACTGACAAATTTGCAGTACTCCAATCTTCGCTGCACGAACATTGGTGCAAAGTATTTACATCAACGCTAGGCAGTAGTGGATTGCGCTATACAAACGTCTGCATAAATCCATTCCCGTTCCCGCAAAACCCGTCTGCTGAATCAGTTCAGCATGCACGAGTGATTGGTGAAAAATACCTCGCTGCCCGAGATGCTATGGTGGCGAATGGCCGTACTTACAACCAGATTTACCAACAAATCGATGATATTGAATTCGATGATGACAGTATTCTTGAGATACGTAAGATCGTTGTCGAATTAGATAAAGCAGTTCTTGATATGTATGGCTGGAGCGATATTCAATACAATCGAGAGTGCATGAAAGTCGGTGACAAATCACGCTTTTGGGTGGATGAAAGCACAATAGAGGAACTGCTTTCACGTTTGATTCTACTCAATCAAGAACTCTCAGTCGTAAATCTTGATAAAGTGGAGATTAATGAAGGTAGTATGGGACTCACTGACGCAATTGGGAAAAAGAAATTCGGGAAAAGAGAAAAGGTTGCAACTGAACCATCTCCTCGTGGTTTATCCGAAACGAAGGGAGTTGAAGTAGCACTTACCCAAACAGAAGAGGTTGTTAACGAAAAAAGCGATGTTTCTGATAACAAGCGATTCATTATCTATGGCCATAGAAAAAGTTCTGATATCTCTGGTTCTCCAGTAAATATGAATCAAATCAAGGTGGGCTCTGTCGGTCGCGCTCCATCAACTAGCTTACCAAGATGGTTTTCTATAGATGATATTGGTCATAGTGAAAAAGAGACTGAAAAATTTAATGTCACTCTACAGAGATTGAATGACGGCGGGGCTATTTTCGGGGGAACAGGAAGTGCTGTTCAGCGAAATGCCTTCAAAGAGGATTCAAGCGACATGCTTCCGATAATAATCGATCTCAAAGAGGAATTTCCTGATATTGATTGGAATGATGAATCCAAACATGAACACTCACTTGTAACAGTTGAAAAAAGTTGGATTCATCACAATATGCGAGACCGTCGAGTTAATCCAGAAAAATCGAATGACGAGTGGTTTTTTATTGGCGAGGATGAGGACCCTCGTGAATTTATTTTGAACTTAATCCGCACCCAACTCGACAGACCCTCTGGTAAAGAATATCTCAAAAGCGAACGTCCGCATCAATATTGGGCACGTAATAGAATACAAGACTTAGCCGAATCTCAATCTGAAAATGAGAATCATCAGTGGGACTTAATGCTCGAACTCGCACCACGATTCGGTAAGACTTCTTTTATTCTCGGCTATTGGATACACAATACTGATTTCCCCTTGCTCATTATTGCTGCTCATGTTCTTTCAGCACATACCAGTTTTACCAAAGCCGTACAGAAATGGGATACCGGGGCAAACACAGAGGTGATACATCTGCGAGATGAGGGTGCAGCGGAAAAAATCAAGAGTTCAATTGATTCTGGTAAGAAGGTAGTTCTTCTCGCATCTCAACACCTTGCCAATACAGAATCGGAAGAAAGCGAGGATTCAAGTTCAGAGGACAGTTCAGAAGTAGATACATCTTTGATTGATGAAGTCTTTGAGGTTACAAAGCAATACGATGCGGTCATTTATGTTGATGAGGCAGACCACGGCAGTCACACGTCACGGAGTCAGATGGTCATCGAAGCAGCGATTTCCTCTTCAGAAAAACAAAGGCATGTACTCCATGGAACCGGCACGAATATTGAGAGAGCCAGTACTCATGGTAGAGAAAACATTGCCTTGGTTCGCGTAACGTATACTGATATTCTTGAAGCGAAGAAAGGTGAAGGATTCCTTTTCGACGAATCAATTGATCAATTCATAGGTAGAGAAATCTTAAGCCTGGAGAAAGAAGCTCTCGACAAAATTCGCGCCGAGGCAGAATCTTGGAGGGAAAGGTTAGAACATATCGTTGAACCAATCTATCTTCGTTTATCGCTTACTGATGAACTTGTCAAACAGTTTGAAGATGATTTAAAAAAGAATCCGGATTGGGTAAATGTCTACAAGAATCACACCAATACTCAAACTAAAAACTGGGTACAATCCTTCTTCGAGCACCTTTTGCACAATGACTATAGTGCTGACGATTTCTATTTGAGCAACATTCTCAAGGAGATTCCAGAGATTGATGGATCTACTGCCTTAAATCCGTTTGATTCTGGTGAGCCTGTAGGCATAATGGTTTGGTGCGGCCAGGAGAAAATACATGTGGAAATGATGAAAGATGCTGCTGAACAAGCTCTAGGTTCGAAATGGCTTTATTGTGCGATTACCGGTGATCATACAAACAATGCCAATGCTGAAGATGTCGCAAAATCAAAGCTTCGAATGGCTAAAGTTAGAAAAGACACCAAAGGTGTAATCTTTTTCTCATCCGGAATGGCTTCGCGAAGTTTTTCAGTTCCCGAAATATCAATCGTCATTGATTGTTATGATGGAGGGGGAATGTACACTGCTCACCAAAAGCATTCAAGGGCATTAACACCAAATCCTGCCTCTTCTAAACAACATGGATTCATTATTAACATGGCTATAGATCCAAATCGGACAGTTTCACATTATGAAAATAAAATCATTCACGATACAATACATTCGAAAAACGCTACTGAAGCCGATATCAAAGAACAACTCGCCCAAAAAATCCGAATGCATTCGCTATTCCGGTGGTCTGAACGGGAGGGTTCATCTCCAGTGCTGATTGAAGCCGCAGAACTCGAAAGACTTGCTCTGGATGCTCCTCGAATCGTCGACATGCTCATGTATGATTCACAGAATTTAGCATCTGAGTTCGCTGATGGCGAGGGAACCCTTTCTTTGTTACAGTGTCTTGCCAAAGCAAACTCTGATTTAGCTCTCACTAAAACTATTGAACGCCTCTTGTCCAAGCAACGAGGTGGAGGAGAATCGAGTGACGGAGCCGATGAAGAGGCTGAAGAACCTGAAATTGAACTTGAAGAAGTAGTAGAGGAAGAAGAAACGTTGTCACCATCAGACATACGCCAACTGCTCAATCAACTTGTCATCATAGTCCAAAATATTGGATTGCAAGTAACTGATGAAGAAGCCAATCATCTTGGAGATGCATTGGCGATCTTGGAAGCAGAAGATTTAGAAGACGCACTGAAATACTGGACGGGAGGTATTAGCATTGAGGGTTTCAAAACCTTAACAGACAAATTGGGTACGAAAGTCATCGATTCAGCCTTCCGAATCTCACGTAGCAGTGACCAATTTAACTGGATTGAAGAATGGAGAGATGAAGATGGCGATTCGTAGGGTCAAAACCAAAACACATATTCCTGATAATGAGGATTTCTGCAAAGAAATCATCAATTCAGTAGATGATGAAGCATACATAGGTGCTGAATCGATTGCTCTCATTGTTAAGGATGAATTAATGGTCAAGGTTTTCGTTAAAAAAATGGAGGAGTTATCGATTTCAAAAGATAAGGTGAAGGAGGTATTAACAATTTATTCATTGCAGCCACTTGCCACTCGACTTCTAAAGGGTATTTTCTCGGTAGTAGACGACCTTCCGGTTGAAAAGAAGCTGTTGCCTAAATTGGCGAATGAATCAGCTAAATATGATCTCATCATCGGGAATCCACCACAATCGGACGACAAGAAAGCTACTTCGAACAATGATTGGGCAGATCAGTTTATCAAAATTATTCTTGCAGATAATTCTCCCGTCAAACCTGATGGTTCAGTGGCAGTATGCCTTCCAGTAAGAAATTCTGCTCTTGGAGATCTCAAAAAGAAAAATCTACAAAAAATTCTCGGCGGCGTTGAAAGGCACTTTGTTAGCAACAGCGCACGCCAAATCTATGTTTGGGAAAATAAAGCCGCAAGTGAAGATGCCTCAGTAAAAATCATTAAACAATCAGGTGATGAATCTGAATTACCTTATGATGTGTTGAATGTGATTGGAAAAACCTTAGATGAAGAGTTAATGAAAATACAAACCAGGATTGTGAAAGATGAAAATTTTGAACCAAAATATTCTTCCAGAATCCACACTGGCAACAAAAAACCTTTTTACATTCAGAATGAAAATAAGCTCGTATGCTGCATTGGAGAGGAGGATGGGGGGGAGTGTGGACAGTCAATCGAACTTACGGATGACCACATAAAAGTGTGGGACTGGTCATTCAACGATAGAGGCCATCGTCCATTTCGATATGTTAAGAGATCGTCATTGGAGAATTCGAAGCTCTCCAGAACAGAGTTCTATGCATGGTTGGAACAGAAAGGTGTTCTAAAAGAAGATGACACAAGCGAAAGGTCCGAACTATGGGAGCAGTACGAGAAAGACAAATACGACATTCCTACCGAGGAAACAACGACTATCGAAGAACAAGTAGCAGAACAGTATTTACTTGAAGCAGGCTATGGTGTTCCGAAGGTGGTTTGGAAGTTTAGTTGTACTCCATTTAATTCGGAAGGTGAAGAAAATTGCATGACCTCTGATTTAGAAGGAGAGATGGTCGTTTCAGAGAATTCTCTTTATTTCCCAGTACGTAGTGAGACTGAAGCAGAGAACATAATGGCTTATTTCAAAACTCAATTTTTCAAAATTCTTCAAGAGGAATTCAAGATGAAGCCTCAATTTTCGAAAGAATATATCTGTGTGCCAAAAATAGAACCAATGACCGATGAAAAGCTTGCGGAGCATTTTGATCTGTCCAATAGATTACGTATAGAATTAGAATTACCGACAATCGATGAATCTGCAGAATAGGCGCAATCTGTTCGAATGGCGGACGTGCCGAGCAATCAACGAAGGTGGTTGGATTTGGATTCCTTGATGCGACGGTCCACTCACGTTGTATTATGTTTCTACAAGAGTGTACGTGCCGAGCCAATGAAGAAAGCAAATCAAAACAGATTCTTCATGGCGCAAGTCCACCATGGAGTTGATGAAATCTGTTCGAATGGTGGACGTGCCGAGATTTGAACTCGGGGCCTCTACCATGCCAAGGTAGCGATCTTCCAACTGATCTACACGCCCATTAGGGTGCTTTCGCAAAC
>Ga0233444_10002673_pt1 | contig 18440 bp, 14 predicted proteins | sample SI_124_October20_6_FD_182792 | JGI IMG/M metagenome (GOLD analysis project Ga0233444, IMG submission 182792) | Seawater microbial communities from Saanich Inlet, British Columbia, Canada - SI_124_October2016_10_MG | ecosystem: Environmental > Aquatic > Marine > Inlet | place: Canada: British... | reverse complement strand
CATTTGATATTGATCCAAATAACATAGAGAGTGTGACAGTACTGAAAGGTGCGTCTGCTGCTGCTCTATATGGATCAAGGGCTTCTAATGGTGTAATTTTAATCACCACAAAAGCAAACAATAGATCATCATCAAAAGGATTAGAAGTAAGATACAATCTTAGCTATGCTCAAGAAAAAATTTCTTCAGTTCCAGATTATCAAAACACTTACATGCAAGGTTCTAATCAGGTCTATAATGGTGGGTATATTGGTAACTGGGGACAACCATTTCCTGATCAAGTAGATGCAATTAATGCACAGTATGGAACTAATTACACACAATCTGTGGTTCCCAGTAGTCTGTCAGCCTTCTATCCTGATGGAACTGCACCGCATCCCTTAGTTGGAATATCTAGAAATTACAGTCAGCAACAATATTGGCCAGACCTTCTTATTAGGGATGGATATAGTTTTGGTGCTGACGGCGCATTTATTAATGGGTCGGGAGATCATATTCCAGATCCCACTAACCCTACTGTTTTTCTAGGCGTACCCATTAATCTAACATCTCACGACAATGTTGGGGGATTTTTTCAAACGGGAAGCTTAATGGAAAATTCGTTGAACGTATCATCCAGTTCGGAGAAAGCATCAGTTAACTTTACTATGTCAAATAGTTCAAATGATGGAATAATTCCAAATCAAAGTATTGATAGGACTGCCCTAGGGTTGGGTATTAATAGTACACTAGATAATGGATTGTACATACAAGGTAGTGTAAACTATGTAAATACTGTTCAAAAGTCACCTCCAAGTGGAGCATCGTATAATAATGACTACGGTAATGGTTCTGGAGGGTCAGTATATGCGAGACTATTTTATTTGCCTAGAAACTTTGATTTGAATGGTTATCCTTATCAAAATCCAGTGACAGGCGGTAATACATTCTACCGAGCTCTTGATAATCCTCGTTGGTTAGTAGAAAACAATCAATTTACAAGTAATGTCAATAGGGTTTTTGGAAACCTCACTTTGAGCTATGATCTTACTGACTGGTTGACATTAATGGCCAGAGGAGGTTTTAATCAGTATACTGATCAACAATCTGATTTCAGAGAGAAAGGTGGTAATTCATTTAACACGGGAAGTTACGGAGAATGGACGGTCGGAAACAGGGAGATTGACATGAACTTCCTGCTTCAGATAGATAAGAAATTAAGTCCTGATTTGAGATTGACTGGTACCATCGGTCACAATGTAAATGAGCGTTCAAAAAACTATAACTTCGGTTATGGTCAAACATTGATTGTGATGGGGCAGAAAACAACGAATAACTCGATGACACAATCCATTGGCTCGGGAAAAGAATTACAAAGATTTTATGCTTTTTATGCTGATTTTACCTTGGGTTATAAAGATTATCTTTTCTTGAACTTATTGGGAAGAAATGATATTTCCTCCACGCTTCCTAAGGAGAGTAGGAGTTATTCATATCCAAGTGTAAGTACTTCTTTTATTTTCACTGAAGCTTTAGGTATCCAGTCGGACTTACTAAACTTTGGTAAACTGAGAGTTGGTTATGCTCAAGTAGGAAATCAGGCCTCCCCATACTCACTTTACACAACTTTTGGAACAGCACTGGCTTATAATGGAGCGAACAGAGTTTCTCTGAGTAATTCGTTAAATAATCTTAACCTTAAGCCTGAAAGAACAAAGGAGTTAGAAATTGGTACAGAATTGAGATTATTTAAGAATAGATTAAATGCGGATATTACTTGGTTTAAGAAAAACTCATTTGATCAAATTGTTTCAGCGAATGTAGCAACATCAAGTGGATTCTCTCGACAAGTTATCAACTCTGGAGAAATACAGAATGATGGCTGGGAAATTGGGTTAAATGGAAATCCTGTTTCGAGTCCTGATGGGATCAATTGGAATGTTGGAGTTAATTTCACTAAAATCAATTCTATGATTATTGATGCAGGTGAAGGTGGAGATATTATAATTGGGGCGACTGGTTCAAACTCTAGTAATCCAACAAATAATATCCATAGAACTGGAGAGCCTTATGGCCAAATTTATGGATCGCGTTTTGCCAGAAGTGATGAAGGTACTCTTTTAATTGATAGAGCTCTAGGAACACCAATTGAAGACAATGGTTCTCATATTGTAGGAAATCCTCTTCCTGATTGGATTCTTGGTATCAATAATACGGTGTCTTTTAAAGGATTTTCATTAACGGCCTTATTTGATTATAAGAAAGGTGGGGATATCTTATCATACACTGCGGCTTCACTTAAATTGAGAGGACAATTAGCTTATTCAACTGATCGTGAAGCAGTAAGAGTGGTTCCAGGTGTTTACGGTGATAGATCCACTTTTGAGCCCATCTTAAATGATGCTGGAGAGCAAATCCAAAATACAACTGGAATATCCTCTTTCGATTGGTATTTCTCTAATGGTTTTGCTGCTTATGGTCCAGCTGAAGCCAATGTCTATGATGCTTCAGTTATTCGACTGAGAGAACTCCAATTGGGATATAGTTTTGATAAATCCATGCTTGAAAAAACACCATTTGGTTCGGCAAGTCTTGGTATTTCTATGCGAAATGTGTGGTTTAATGCTCCCAATATGCCTGAGGATATGAATTTTGATCCAGAGGTACTTGGCGGTCTTTCTTCCAACAACATAAATGGATTTGATTTGGGTGCCACTCCTACAACTAGGAGAATTGGGGTGAACTTATCGGTAACGTTTTAATTTTAAAATAATAAAATTATGTTAAAAAAATTGACTTTAGTTTTCTTTACGCTAGCATTAGCGTTTAGATGCGATTTTTACGATTTAGAGATTAACGAGGATCCAAACAACCCGTTGAGTACGACGACCGACTTGTTGTTGCCATCTATTCAGATTGGTTGGGCCTTTGATTATCAATCCTTTCACGATACTGGGGGAGGAATAATGGGACATACGTCAAATTCGGATGGTCTTGCATTCAGTCAAACATCGTTCGATGGACTATGGAATAGCGTTTATCTGGGCGAAGGTGCTGATCTTGATGAATACATTAAGTCAGCAGCTGCGAAAAATGAAGTAGGTCAGTATTTGACACCTGGTGCTTTGGGTATCGGAGAGGTAATGAAAGCCTTCATTTTTACAACGATGGTTGACATGTTTGGGGATGTTCCTTTCACTGAAAGCTCTTTGGGTAATGATAATGCCAACGTTAATCCAGTTTATGATGACAGTGAGGCTATTTATACGGCATGCTTGGCCCTTATAGATTCAGCTGTTGTACATTTTGCCGCATCTAGTTCAAATCCTTTGGGAGACTTAATTTATGGTGGCAATATGGCTAGCTGGACGAAGGCAGCTAATTCACTGAAATTGAAGATATTGATGAATGCGAGATATGCACCCAGCTTTACCTATGGATCTGGAGTAAGCAATGAGATTGATCTTTTGTTTGCTGATGCAGATAATCTTCTGATTACCGCAAATTCTGAAAATTTTGAATTTCAGTACAATACAAATCAGGATCAAGGTCAGAGACATCCCTGGACTGGTAATGTATATTCCGGAGATAATGATTTTAGTTATATATCGCATCAGTTGATGTATGAAATGTTGATTAATAAAGATCCAAGAATTCCCTATTATTTCCATCGACAATCATACAGTATACTAGATCAAGAAGATCCAACCCAGAAAAATACGACACCCTGTTCCCAGAACAGTGCCTGTATTTATGGTTACATGGCTCTTAATGATGATGTTCTACAAGAGCTTTCTTCAGCAGGTGTAACTCAGGGGCCATATTCTTCTTTAGCGAGTTATATCTCGGGTTTCTTTGGTAGAGACAAAGGCGACCCATCAGGGGTTCCGTTAGACGGAGCACTCAGATTGGCTCCTGGTGTTTATCCGATGGGAGGAAATTTTGATAGTGGAACTCCTGCGCAGATTACAAATTCTACTGGACTTGGATTTGGAGATGGTTTTACCCATTTCATAACAGCGCCCATGGTACAAATGTATAAAATGGAACATTTATTTGAGAAAGGGTCAACAGGTTCAATGGAATTCGAATTGGAGCAATTTATTAGATTATCGATGGGTCTTGTTGATAATTTAGCGAGTTCCGTAACAGCAGATGCTCCTGCAATTAGCACAGACCTATCCGAGACAACTCATCACGAATATCTTAACTCGCCATATTATGGAACAGATCAAGCTGGTGATGAAGACGTTACTGCTGGATACTTAGGAGAAGCTTTAGAAAGATTCCGTGCTGCAGGAGATCAAAGATCTGCAGTTTTCAAAGAAGTTTGGTATTCAATGTGGGGATCTGGTGTAGAAATATACAATTCACACAGACGTTCTGGATATCCGAAAATGAAAACGTCACAAAGTAGCACGAGAGGAATTGCGGACATTCAGTATCCTACATTCCGAGCTACTTCGACTGCTTCGGGTCAGAGAGACTTTCCGACTATATTTAACTATCCGCTTGGGGAATTTAATCTGAACAGTTCATTCCCAGAAGGAGGTGAATTACGTAATTCGGATTCTGGAGCTACCGTTTTTTGGGATATAAGTGCATTCAAATATAATTAAAACATAAAACAATGATGGAATTAAAAAAATACAGTTTATTGGTTTTATTATCCGTACTTGTTGTGTTTTCGTGTACGGACGAAGATCTAGTACCTGAGCCTGAGCCTGAAAGTGCGGTTCATGGTTACATAGAGAGAACAACAGCGATTGAAAACTTTTTGTATGACGACGTGAGCCTGGGTCTTGACTTTAATTTTTCGTGGGTTTCCGTTGATAGCAAGAATACTGTGACTAAAATAGAGTTTTATGTTAGTTTCAACGAAGTTTATACAGACTTTGAAGGAGGAGCAAAAACTGCGAGTCATAAAGAATATCTATTCAAAACTATCGATAGTCCAAAAGGTAATAGAGAGACGGAAGCTCTTTCTATGACGCAAGATGATCTTTATCAAATATACAAAGATGATAAATTTGCCTATGATATTACTGAAGGTGTAGACGCGGAACAATCAATTTTTGGCTTTGATCAAAAGCTAAATAGAGATGCTGCCTCTAGCCCTTGGGTTGATGGAGATAGCTTTAGGATTAGATGGATTATGACTACAGCTGATGGAAGGACTTTTGATACATGGAATGACAGTATATGTTTAGAATTTCCAGGTGCAAACTGTACTTATGATTGGGCGGTAGTTTGTTCGCAAATTATTCCTGTAGGAACTGCTGGCGACATTGTGATCACAGGTACCGAGTCATTCGGTGATGGATGGAATGATGCAACCCTTGATGTTATTATTAATGGTGTGAGAACTTCCTATGCTATCGAGACTGACGGTGTTGCCTCAGAGGTTTGGACGATTACTTTGGATGGAAGTGAAGAGTCGATTTCTTTTGAATTTATTTCAGGGGATTATGATTCTGAGATCACCTTTGAGATTGTATACATTGAAGGAACAACCATTGCAAGCTGGGGACCTAGTCCACCTGTAGGGCCCGTGGTTGTCAACTTATGTACATTATAAATTAGTTCAGTATTAAATAAAGGCCGTCTTGATAAGATGGCCTTTTTTTTGTTACTTTTTAAAAAAAATAATTGTGAGAGTTGTTATCGTTTTTTTAATAGGTTCCATGTCAAATAATGTGGATACTTTATGTCTAATTACGGCCATAGTACTTGGACACGGCATGAAAAAAGTCTGAGTATGTTTTATTTTGCAGTAGATCAGGTTTCTTGTGACAGTTCTCGAACGGTCGGATATTTGGAGCTTACAGGTCATAACGAGATATTTTTGAATTAGAGAGAGTTGTTTACTATCTTCTAGTATGGAATCCGCTCGATTTAATTTATGAAATATTTTATTTAGTAAATTATATTATGGATAATTAATAGAAATATATTAGGTATACGATGCTGATGGCTCTTTTTTCTTTTTTTACTGTATTCTTCTCTCCATCTATAGATCTAGAGGTAATCAATTCAATGGGTTTAACAACCTATCAAAATGAGGAGGTATGGATATCTGATAGTGAGGTTCATTTTCTTCTTTTTATTTTCATTGATCCAAATTGTCCTATATCCCAAAAATATATACCCAGGATCAGTTCGTTGGCCGATGAATATGATTTGTTAGTTTATGGCGTTCAGCCCAATCCAGGTATTGATAATGCAGAGATTATAAAATTTAAAGAGGATTATGAATTTAGGTTTCCGATTATAAACGATACTACTCAAAAGTTAACTTATTACTTGAATGCTTCGGTAACTCCGGAGGTGTTTTTATTGGATAATTCAGGCATTATTATTTATTCAGGTGCGATAGATAATTGGTTTTTTGATTTGGGAAGGTACCGAAAATCGGCGACTAATCATTATTTAAGAAATGCCCTTGATTCGAACTATGGAACTTTATTTTCAGTGAATAATAAAACGAAAGCTATTGGATGTTTGATTCAGAGAGAGTAGTGTTTTGCTTTATATGGTTAATGATGAATTTAAATTATGCATTTTCTCAAAACTTGAATTATTATGAGAACATACAACCCATCATATACCAGAATTGTGTCCCTTGCCATCAACCGGGCCAAGCAGGACCCTTTAGTTTACTTGCGTATGACGACATCACCATTCGCTCTAAAGTGATTCAATATGTGATTAGTCAGCGGTATATGCCACCATGGCAAGCAGATCCAACCTACAGACATTATTTAAATGAACGTGTATTAACTGATTTGGAAATAACTTTAATTACTGAATGGATCTCTGAAGGAATGGCGGAGGGTAATAAAACTAAGGAGAGATTACCTAGTAAAGGGTTGTATCAAAAAACAGTGCCTGATGTAAGCCTTGCAATGGGAGAATCTTATAATATTCCTAAAACAAATCTTGATGATTTTAGATTTTTCCATTTACCTATGGACATTAAAGTGCTTCGTTATCTTAGAGCTATAGAGTTCATTCCAGGAAACAAGAGGTATGTACATCACAGTCGTATGATGGTAGATTCTACTCAAAATATGGCGGGCATAGATGGTATGTCCGAATTAGATCCTAAAGTATATGAATTTCAAAAGGTCGCTTTAGCTGATGAGTTTTTATATGGTTGGGTTCCTGGAAGTTTTCCTTTATTTTTTCCTGATGGGGTGGGTAAACGATTAGAGCCTTATTCGGATTTAATATTAAATATTCATTATGCACCTAATGGAAGCAATCAAAGGGATCAGTCAAAAATCAATCTGTATTTTACAGATAAACCTGTGAAGCGTGAAGTCAAGACCTTAATTCTTCGAGAAAATGATATTATCAATCAACCGTTTTATTTACCAGCCGATCAAATCTCTAATTTCACTATGAAATCAAAAGTTCTCGAAAAAGATATTTCCATGATTTCTGTGATGCCTCATATGCATTTTTTAGGTAAGTATTTCGAGTCTTATGCGGTGACAGAAAATATGGATACGATACCACTTATAAGAATTCCTGATTGGGATTTTAATTGGCAGACGATGTATCAATTCACCCATTATCTTAAAATCCCAGAAGGTTCTGTTATTTACGCCAAGGCACGTTATGACAATACCATTAACAATCCAATGAATCAATTTATACCGCCGAAAGATATCGGTTACGGCTGGCGCACCGTTAGTGAAATGATGAATTTGATTTGCTATTATGTCGACTATAAGAAACGAGATGAGCGACATTATTTTAGGACAGAGATAGACTAAAAGTAGTTACTTTCGTATGCCCAAGTAATAAGTCAAGGAGCCTTATTGATGATCAATAATAGGAGTAATATGGTTTGATATCAGGGATCGTTTACGCTTGTGAACAGGAAATAAAATCTCCTAAAAAAAGTTATTTAGCACTTGATTTCACATCTAATTTGTAATAAGGTTGTTATTGTAGGATTATATGAGCGATTCAGCCATTTTATATTTATTTATACAGAGATGGTCGTTATGTAGCCACCTCTTTTAAAAAGGCTTATGTGGGACCTAAACATATATATCAAATCGCTCAAAAATGGCATCAAGAACAAATGGAAACCACCTCATTTTTATCGTCATTGCCAGCCCATCGATATGTTCGGATCAGTTATGAAGAATTGATTCAAGATCCAGAAAAAGTTCTTCATTTGATTTGCGAAAGAATAGGTATTGAATTTGATGAGACCATGCTAGATTACTTTAATTCCAAAGAGTCTCTTTTAACGTCCAAATCAGGCAATATGTGGGTCAATGTAGCGAAACCTATCATTTCCAATAATAGTCAAAAGTTCCATCAACTTCTTGCGCCGAAAGAAATTAAAATTTTTGAATCTATAGCAGCAGAAAGTCTTTTGGCATTGGGTTATGAACTAAAGACCCCAGGAGATCCTATCCAATGGTCGCAAAAAGAAATTCAACTTTTTGACAGGAAGAATAAACAATTGATGGATGCGTTACAGAAATTGGCTGCTCCATACGAGCGCGCGAATCGCGAGGGTCAAAAGCAACTTTTAGAAAGTATAAGCCAGCGTAAGTTGTAGTTTTAGTAACGCTTTTGAGCCTTAAGATAATGGCTTACATAATCATTAATACCTTCTTCTAATGTGGTAAAAGGGTGTGGATATCCAATTCCTTTTAATTTATCCATCGTGGCCTCTGTGAAATATTGATATTTGTCCCGGATGTCTATTGGAGTATCTATGAAGGAGATTTTTTCATCTTTGTCCATTGCAACGAATACAGCTTTTACTAAATCCAAAAAACTACGGGCTTGACCACTGCCTAGATTATACAATCCTGAGTTTTTCCGGTGATGCATAAGCCAATACATTACTTTCACAACGTCCTTTACATATACAAAGTCCCGCATTTGACCACCATGGCTATATTTTGGATTGTGAGATCGAAAAAGCTTCATACCATCCGTTTTAGTAATTTGATTGAAAGCATGATATACCACAGATGCCATCCGGTCTTTGTGATATTCATTGGGGCCGTACACGTTAAAAAACTTCATCCCCGCCCAAAAAAAGGGCTTTTTGTTTTCCTTTAAAGCCCAAATGTCAAATTCATTTTTTGAATCTCCATAAGGATTTAAAGGGACTAATTTTTCAGATAGATTTTCTTGATCATCAAACCCAAATTCACCGAGGCCATAAGTTGCCGCACTACTAGCATAGACTAAAGGGATTTGATATTTAACACAATTTTTCCAAATCATTTTGCTGTAGTCTGTGTTCAGCTTTGCTAAAAGTGCCCGGTCAAATTCTGCTGTATCAGTGCGTGCACCTAGATGAAAAATAAATTCTATTTCTTCATGATTGAGTTGGATCCAATCATGGAGTTCATGTCTATTAACCCTTTGCGTAATTTTTTTACCTTCTATATTTTGATTTTTTAGGTCAGAATCAAATAAATCGACTGCAATGATATTATTGAAATTGTATTTATTTAACTCGCTTATTAATGCACTGGCGATGAAACCGGCAGCACCTGTAACTATGATCATACCTTTTTTGTTTCTGACACAAATTTATACATTATATCCCCATCATAAGTTAGATTGCATTAAAATAGACAATACGTGATTAAATGAAGTATTTCTTAATTGCTGGCGAGAGATCAGGAGATGTATATGGGGCAAATTTAATTGTAGCACTATTAAAAAAAGACCCAGGGGCTCAAATTGTTTGCTATGGAGGTGATGAAATGAAAGCGGCAGGAGGGGAACTTTTAAGTCATTATAAAGAGAGTGCCTTTATGGGATTCTATGAAGTTTTTACAAATCTTCGGGTGATAAAAAAGAAATTAAAGACATGTAAAAAAGAGTTATTGGCATTCCATCCCGACGCCGTAATTTTCATAGATTATCCAGGTTTTAACTTAAGAATGGCGGCCTTTTCTAAGCGTCAGGGACTACGTACGATTTATTATATTTCGCCAAAAATATGGGCATGGAATAAGGGCCGTATTAAAGAAATACGATCATTTGTAGACAAATTGCTGGTAATTTTTCCATTTGAGGTTCCTTTTTATAAATCATTAAATTATCCAGTAGAATATGTAGGGAATCCTTTGATAGAGCACATTGATAGTTACGAGCTAGATATTTCCTTTAAGCGTTCGGAAAGTCATCGCTGGAATATTGCTTTTTTACCGGGAAGTAGAAAACAAGAAGTCGAGCACTCAATTGAAATGATCATTAAGTTGGCACATCAGCGAAGGGATCTGTTTTTGTGGATCGCTGGCGTCGATAACTTACCTATTGATCTCTACGATAGTATTATAGGATTGAGTAATGTAAGGTTAGTCGTAGGTAAAACTTATGAAATATTGAACTTATGTGATGCGGCTATTGTGACTTCTGGGACGGCCACTCTGGAGACGGCATTATGGAATGTACCTCAAGTGGTATGCTATAAAGCGCACCCCATATCTTATTTGATTGCAAAGTATTTGGTGCAAATTAAATTCATCTCCTTGGTCAATTTAATTGTAGATAAAGAGATCGTTAAAGAACTCATTCAAAAAGATTACACCATTGAAAATGTTTTGAGGCAAGTGGACTTATTGTTATCGGATGAAAAAACGAGGCGAAAGCAGTTAACTGATTATCAACAGCTTAACATTCTGATTGGACAAAAAAAAGCCTCTGAGACAGTGGTTGAAAAAGTCTATAACTTGGTGACTAAGCCGCTTTAAGTTTATGGTTATACTTGGACTTAGTAAATTTTTCTGTTGCGTAAGCTTTGGTAAGCACAATGTTTTTAATCTTTTTATCTGAAGGAATTTCAAACATGGCATCTGTAATAATAACTTCTAGAATAGCTCTTAAACCTCGTGCTCCGAGCTTCAATTCCAAGGCTTTGGTAACTATATAGTCCAGCGCTTTATCTTCTACTGTAAGCTTAACATCTTCCATGTCAAATAGTTTTTTAAACTGCTTGATCAATGCATTTTTAGGTTCTGTTAAAATTTTCTTGAGGGCATCTAGATCTAGTGGATTAAGATGTGTCAAAACCGGAAGTCGACCAATCAGCTCGGGAATTAACCCGAAATTTTTGAGGTCTTGAGCAGTGACATATTTCAATAAATTTTCCTTGTCAAAAGCTTTGGAGGCATTATTTTGATTAGAGAAACCAATAGCTCGCGTATTGATCCGGTTGGCAATATGACCTTCAATTCCGTCAAAAGCACCTCCACAGATAAAAAGGATATTTTCAGTATTTATGGAGATCATTTTCTGATCGGGATGTTTTCTTCCTCCTTGTGGAGGCACATTTACTGAAGTCCCTTCGAGTAATTTAAGCAGTGCTTGTTGTACACCTTCACCACTCACATCGCGGGTAATAGAAGGATTATCTGATTTTCGGGCAATTTTGTCTATCTCATCGATGTAAACGATGCCACGTTCCGCTTGTGCGACATCGTAGTTAGCGCTTTGGAGGAGTCGAGTGAGAATACTTTCGACATCTTCACCTACATAACCCGCCTCTGTTAATATGGTGGCATCAGCAATACAAAAAGGGACCTCTAGCACCTTTGCCAAGGTCTTGGCAAGGTAAGTTTTACCGGTACCCGTTTGACCGACCATAACGATATTAGATTTTTCAATCGTGATATCGCTATCAAGGGTATTTTGGCTAAGTCTTTTGAAGTGATTGTAAACGGCAACCGAGAGATATTTTTTTGCTTCATCTTGGCCGATGATATAAGCATCAAGATGGCGATTCATATCGATGGGTTTGATCAATTTGAATTCCGGCGTATCTCCTGCATTGGCTTTGGTCTTAACTTCTTCATTTAAGATCTGCTGCGCTTGAATGATGCATTTATCGCAAATATGGGCATGAATACCCGATATCATGAGATCTACATCTTTCTTAGCCCTTCCACAAAAACTACAAGTTACCTGTGCCATATTATTTTTTCTCTAATACTTCGTCAATCAAACCATATTCTTTGGCCTCACTTGCGCGCATCCAATAATCTCTATCTGAATCTTTCTCTATTTGCTCATATTTTTTACCTGCATGCTTGGCCAATATTTCATACAAATCTTTTCGCAGTTCTTGCATTTGTCTCAATGTAATTTCCATGTCACGTGATTGGCCTTGCATACCTCCGCTAGGCTGATGTATCATGACCCGAGAGTGTGGAAGAGCGGAGCGTTTCTTTGGAGCACCACCAGCCAGAAGTACGGCCCCCATAGAGGCTGCCATTCCTGTACAAATCGTAGCGACGTCAGGCCCTACGTACTGCATGGTGTCATACATGCCAAGACCTGCGTAAACAGAACCACCCGGGCTATTTATATACAAAAGGATATCTTTTTTCGCATCAACGGATTCTAAAAATAATAATTGGGCCGTTATTATGTTGGCGATATTTTCTTCCACTTGCATGCCCAGAAAGATAATGCGATCCATAATCAATCTCGAGAAGACATCAATTTCTCTAAAGTTGGTGGGTCGTTCTTCTATGACCGCGCGCGTCATGTTTTCTACTTTATCGACGTATGAATCGAAGGTTAAACTGTTAATACCTTGTCCTTTAACCGCAAATTTTCTAAATTCTTCCTTATTGATCATTTTGATTATTTTACTATAAATATAGTTATTTCTAAAATAAAGCTTAAACTGTTTATTTTTAAAACTTAAAAAAATTTTATAAAGTTCTAATTTTTTCTGAAATCATCTAAAGAAACCATTTTCTCTTTAGCGGTTACCTCATTAGCTAAAAAGCTGAACACCTTCCTATTCTGTATTTCATTAAATACCTTCATGTAGTTGTCCCCATTCTCAGCTTTCAAATAGTTTTCAGCCATGGCATCCATTTGATCTCCTAACTGCTCCAAAGCCGCCATACCTCCAAATTGCTGTGCCAACATTATCTTGGCTTCACCTAGAATTTCATCATTTTCAATTTTTATGCCTTGATCCTTTGCAATTTTATTTCTCACAAGAGACCATTTTAATTCTTTCTGATAATGATCGTATTCTTTTTCAAGCACTTCAGGACTGATATTTTCATTGGTTCTTAAGAGCCAATTTTTTAGAAAATTATTGGGAAGCTTAATCTTAGTCACATCGATAATTTTTTCTCGAATTTTATGATGAAACAATTTAACCGCTTCGGCTGCATAATTTTTACTAATGGTCTCTTTAATTTTAGCATTAAATGCTTCTTCCGTCTTCACATTATCTTTTCCAAAAGTTTTGTCAAAAAGCTCTTGATTTACGGAGGCAGGTACCGTGTGACTGATGCCTTTAATCGTAAATTTAAATTTACCTTTTACACTTTTCATTTCCTCTTCAGTCAATTTTATGATGTGTGGGAAATAACGTTCGTCGTTAAAAGACTTCTTGTGATGAAGATCAATGCTGTCTCCAACTTTGAATCCAATTAACTTTTTCGATACACTTTTTTGAAATTCTTTAAATTCAAAAGTCACTTCTTTGTCTTCAATTTTATCTTTTGTCGATAAGACGCCATACAAAGTATCTCCTGATTTTACTATTTCTGTATTAGTCACCTCTCCAAATTGCTGTTGAAGATTGGCTAATGTTTCTTTCATCACCCCCTCATCAATTTTAATTTTCTGATGCTCAATTTTTAATTTTTTATCAATTTTGAGATCAAAATCGGGTGCATAGCCTACATTAAAACTGAATTCAAAATCTTTTTGGCTAGCCCAATCAATAGGCACCTCACTGTCAATAGGTACAGGTTCACCCAAGAATTGGAGATCGCTTTCCTTAAGGTAGTTGTTTAAAGAATCTCCGATGATTTTGTTGATTTCTTCAGCGGTGATTTGGGGGCCATACATCTTTTCTATCATACCAAAAGGAACTTTTCCAGGCCTAAATCCTTTGATATTAGCTTTTTTACTAAAATCTTTGATTTTTTCTGTCACCTGAGGTTGATAATCAACATCCTTTAAGCTAATTTTAATTAGAGCTTCTGAATTTTCAATTTTATCAAAATTAATTTCCAAAGTATTGTCGTTTAGTAATAAATAAAAAAAACCCTCTTATGACATGATATGCATAAGAGGGTTCAGTGCGGATGGAGGGACTCGAACCCCCATGCCTCACGGCGCTAGATCCTAAGTCTAGTGCGTCTACCAATTTCGCCACATCCGCAAATCGGAGTGCAAATGTAATGAAATCAATAATTGAAACAATGAAATTAGAACAAGTTTTTAGAAATTATGATTGAAGCAAAACTGGAAGAAGAAAAAAAGGAAATAGTTAATAGATATCGCAAATTATTGCGTAAGTCGAAACCTATGATGAAAGATGGCGATGCTAAGATCATTAGAAAAGCTTTTAATGTATCATTAAAAGCACATGAGGGGATGCGCAGAAAATCTGGAGAGCCTTATATTTTTCACCCTCTGAATGTAGCCATTATATGTATCGATGAAATAGGATTGGGTGCGACCTCCATCGTTGCTGCATTATTACACGATGTGGTTGAAGATACTGACATAACTCTCAATGATTTAAAGTATATGTTTGGGGACAAGGTGGCTATGATTATTGATGGTTTGACTAAAATAAAAGGCGCATTTGATAAGGACACTTCTCAGCAAGCCGAGAATTTTCGTAAAATGATATTAACCTTGAGTGAGGATGTTCGGGTCATTCTCATAAAATTGGCTGATCGACTCCATAATATGCGGACATTGAGTAGTTTATCCCCAGAGAAACAATTAAAAATTGCTTCTGAGACCTCTTACATCTTTTCACCCCTTGCCCATAGATTGGGCTTATATGCCATTAAAACGGAGCTCGAAGATCTTTGCTTGAAGTATACAGATAACGATGTATATAAGATGGTTACCAGCAAGATCAATGACACAAAAGACAATAGAAATAAATTTATTAGAAATTTTATCAAACCTATTAGAAGTGAGATTGATCGTTTGGGCTATGCCTATGAAATCATTGGAAGACCAAAATCTGTTTACTCGATTTGGCAAAAAATGCAAAAACAGAATGTGCCTTTTGAAGAAGTTTATGATCTTTTTGCTATTAGAATCATTGTAGATGTATCTTCTGATCAAGAAAAGTCCATCTGCTGGCAAATCTATTCGACGGTCACAGATGCCTATCAACCCAACCCTGATCGACTGAGGGATTGGGTCAGTATACCTAAAGCTAACGGGTATGAATCCTTACACACTACCGTGATGAGTGATAAAGGTCAATGGGTTGAGGTACAGATCAGAACGAAACGGATGGATGAAATTGCTGAGAAAGGTTATGCAGCACATTGGAAATATAAAGAGACCAATGGCAGGGCTAAAAGTGATATGGGACTTGAACAATGGCTAGAGGATCTCAGAGAGGTTTTAGATCAAAAGAACGGATCAGCAATTGAGTTTGTAGATAGCTTTAAGTCTAACCTTTACAGCGATGAAGTGTTCACTTTTACGCCCAAAGGAGACTTGGTTACTTTGCCTAAAGGAGCTACCGCATTGGATTTTGCCTTTCATATTCATACACAGGTAGGGACCACTTGCATTGGAGCAAAGGCAAATCAAAAGTTGGTCCCTTTGAACTATAAACTGAGGAATGGAGATCAGATTGAAGTGCTCACTTCATCTAAGCAAAGATCCAATGAAGATTGGCTCAAAAGCGTAGTTACGTCAAGGGCGAAAGCAAAAATCAGGGAATCCTTAAAAGAGGAAGTTAAGGTAATGATCCAGGAAGGTAAAGGAATTGTCAGAAGGAAACTCAAGCAAATGAAGATTGTTTTTGATCAGGAAAACATTGCCAAATTAACTGATTTTTTTGATCTCAAAACACCTTCTGATTTGTTTCAGCATGTGGGAGCGGGTAAGATAGATCATGTTGAAATAAAAAAATTTAAGCTAGTTAAAAAGGATTTGGCGAAAAGATTTTTTAAAAGAATTTTATCACCTATTTCTGATAAAAAAGTTCAAAAATCATGGGAGAAGAAGAACATTGATCAGTTACTTATTGGAGAGGATCTCAATAAGATAGATTATACGCTGGCCAAATGTTGTAGTCCTATATCGGGAGATGATGTTTTTGCCTTCGTTACTATTAATGAAGGGATCAAGGTACATAGAAATAATTGCACTAATGCTCCTGAATTGATTGCGAGCCATGGCTATCGCATATTAAAAGCACGGTGGTCAACTATCCGAGAAGGTTCATTTTTGGTAGGACTGAAAATTATAGGTACGGATAGAATAGGAATCATTAGTGATTTGTCTAACATTATCTCTAGTGAGTTAAAAGTTAATATGAGATCTATGTCGCTAAACACAAATAATGGTATTTTTGAAGGAATGATTGAATTGTATGTAGATCATACCTTTCATTTAGATCGCTTAATGAATAGAGTAGAAAAAATATCTGGAGTAGTTAAATTAACAAGGTACAATTAAATCAAGGAAAACCTATCTTTGTAATTAATGACTCAGTTGACGGGATTAAAAGAGGAAGTAAAAAAAATATTTATGGCTTTTCTTGAGCAAAAAAAACTCAGGAAAACTCCGGAGAGATTTGCTATTCTTGACGAAATTTATGAGCGAAAAGATCATTTTGATGTTGATTCCTTGTACTTAAGTATGCAGGATAAGAATTACAGAGTGAGCAGGGCAACAGTTTATAATACTTTAGACTTACTTGTTGATTGCGATTTAGTTACTCGGCATCAATTTGGACAGAGTCAATCTCAATATGAAAAAGCTTTTGGTTTCCGTCAGCATGATCATTTAATTTGCACTGATTGTAACAAAGTAGTTGAGTTTTGCGATCCTAGAATTCAAAACATACAAACTACGGTAGGTGAATTACTTGAATTTGAAGTGATACATCATTCGTTATTATTGTATGCTAATTGTATTAAAAAAGACTGTAAGAAAAATACTACAAATGATTAGTGGTTTAGAGAAATGACAATATAATGAGTACGCGATATTTGTTAGGACAGGGAGCGTAAAAAAAAAAGAATGGCTAAAGTTGATGTATTATTGGGTCTCCAGTGGGGAGATGAAGGAAAAGGGAAGGTAGTTGACTTTTTAACGCCCAAGTATGATGTTGTCGCTCGCTTTCAGGGAGGCCCCAACGCTGGTCATACCCTCGAATTTGATGGTAAAAAACATGTGCTGCACCAAATCCCATCTGGAATATTCAGAGAGGGGACCATCAATATCATAGGCAATGGAGTTGTCTTAGACCCCATTACTTTTGAGAACGAACTACTCAGTTTAGCGCCATTCAATTTAGAACTGAAGCGATCCTTAATATTATCTACGAAAGCTCAGATGATCATCCCGTCACATCGTTTGTTGGACGCAGCATTCGAAAAATCTAAAGGGGTACTCAAAATTGGATCTACCTTGCGAGGCATTGGTCCTACCTATCAAGATAAGATGGCGCGTGTAGGTTTGAGATTGGGAGATGTTAATGCCAAGGACTTTGATCAAAAATATCAATCATTAAAAGGAAAGCATTGCGAAACCTTAGATCGGTTAGGCTTTGAGTATGATCTTTCGGAACAAGAGGAGGTTTTTTTCAAGGCGATAGAGGTTTTAAGGTCTTTTAGAATATTGAATACAGAATATGTCATCAACGATGTGATAGATCAAGGCAAGACGGTTTTGGCAGAAGGTGCGCAGGGGTCGTTACTCGATATTGATTTCGGTAGCTATCCTTACGTAACCAGTTCAAATACAATTTCGGCGGGAGCTTGTACCGGATTAGGTGTTTCGCCTAAATTGATAGGTGAAGTTTTTGGGATATTTAAAGCCTATTGCACACGTGTGGGCAGTGGACCTTTCCCTACAGAGTTGTTAGGGGAGAGCGGTGATGCACTTCGTAAGCAGGGCAATGAGTTTGGAGCGACCACAGGTAGACCTCGAAGATGCGGGTGGTTAGATATTCCGGCTCTTAAGTATGCTACTATGTTGAATGGCGTTACTCAGCTTTTTATGATGAAAGTAGATATATTGAGTAACCTAGGAGACATAATGGTTTGTGATTCGTACGCTCATCAAGGTAAAAATATAGATGAGTTCATGACAGATTTTGATGATAATTGGTCAACCAATTTGAAAAAGTTTCCTTCATGGAGCAATCACTCCTTCAGTAAATATGATGAGTTCCCGGTAGAATTAAGAAACTACATAGCTTATATAGAGGGTCGTACGAATGTCCCAATAAACTTGGTAAGTATCGGACCGGAGCGAGATCGAACGATTATTAAATAATAATTCTCATATTTTATCTGTTATTAGCTTTTTACTATCACATTGTTTTATATTTGTGGGCCCTAAAAGTATGGTAAAGCAGTTAGCGTAAGAGTTGCGAAGTGTGGGTCTAAAAATTTTTCAATTTTAAAATAACAATAAGTTTGCGTTAACTAATATTAATCACT
>Ga0233444_10002670_pt1 | contig 18448 bp, 17 predicted proteins | sample SI_124_October20_6_FD_182792 | JGI IMG/M metagenome (GOLD analysis project Ga0233444, IMG submission 182792) | Seawater microbial communities from Saanich Inlet, British Columbia, Canada - SI_124_October2016_10_MG | ecosystem: Environmental > Aquatic > Marine > Inlet | place: Canada: British... | reverse complement strand
GGAGTCGAGCCAGCGCGGCCCGGCGCGCGCCGCCTGCAGCGTCGTCAGGTCGACCACCAGCACGCGCGCGGCCGCGTAGGAGCTCGGCTTGCCCGAGGCGCCCGAGTTGCCGTGGCAGCTGCGCGCGAGCCACGAGCCGATGGAGATGCGCTGCATCGTGGGCGTCGACCAGAAGGTGCGCCCGTGCTCCTTGCGGAGGGTCACCTCGACGGAGCGCAGCTCCGTGCCGGCCAGGAACGAAAACTCGCCGATGCGCCCCTTGAGCTTGTGCGTGAACACGGCGTCGCGCGCGCGGGCACGGCCGATGAACCACCCCCAGCCCGAGCCGACCACCGTGGGCCGGCGACCCGTGGCCATCCACGTGGCGCAGAGCTCCTTCGCAAACTCCTCGGGCGACCGCGGCGCGCGGAAGCACCCAAAGGGCGAGTTGCCCGAAAGGACGCGCGCGCGCGCGCCCGCCGCGCTTAGGCGCATGCGCAGCAGCAACGCGAGCCCTGCGCCGCCCAAGAGGCAGAAGAACAGCACGGGATCGTCGCGCACGTGCAGGAAGGCCACAAGAAGCCCCACAAAGGCGCCCGTGAGCAGGGGTGCGAGCAGCAGCCAGGGCAACGAGCCCATCGGCCAAAAACAAGCTTGACTGCGCAACCGATCTCGCCACACCTACACGGTTGCCTATTAACGCATATTCAATCACTTGCTGCACGAGTCGCACTCCTTCTTGGCCTTCTTCTTCTTCGGCTCGCCGCTCTCGTCCTCGGAGGACGACGCGGACGAGGACGAGGACGAGGCGTCGCCCTCCTTTTTGGCCGCCTTCGCCTTCGCCTTCGCCTTCCTCTTCTTCTGCTTGCCGCCGCCATTCTTGACGCACGAGTCGCTCGACCCCTCCTTCTTGGAGTAGTCGCGGTGGTAGCCCGTCCAGCACGGGCCTTTGGACTGCGAGGCGTGCTCGCGCACCCTCGTGAGCGCGTGCGCGCCCGCGCTTGTCGCTCGGGGGAGGCAGTCTGCGTACAGGGCGTCGCCGGTGCGGCGGTTCGCCAGGGACGTGCCCCGATTTTGGGTTGCCAACTGCCGTTTCAAGTACCCGTCCATTTTGCAAACCGACACCCCCCCACTTTAACGCCGACCCGACACTCGATGTAGCGCGTGTACACTCGCTCCACGTGGCCTCCACGTGGCGATGGTGGCAAAGGGCGTTGCTCACTTGGGCGTGGGCTTAACCGGCTGCTCCTTGGTGTACGCGGAGAGCGCGTCGCACGCCGCCTTGGCCGCCGCGTGGAACTTCTTTGCCTTTTCGTACGAGGACGTCTCGAGCGTGGTGGATCGCACCGTCTGCGTCTTGAGGTCCTCGACTGCCTTCTCCAGCTTGCTAGTGCACTCGGCCAACTCCTTGCTCGACTTGACGTCGCCCGCCTTGGCGGCGGCCAAGGCCTGGTCGAGTTTCAGCTGCCACTCGGCCTGCTGCTTCTTGAGCTCGGCGTCGGTCTCGCGCTGGGCAGCATCGCGCTCCTTGTTGCACGACGCGATCTTGGCCGCCAGCTCGTCCTGCACCGACTTCTTCTCGCTGGTGAGCTGCGCGAGGGTCACCTCGAGCTGCTTCACCATCTTGCTCGACTCGCCGCCCTCCTTGGTCATCTTCTCGAGCTGTGAGAGCGACGCGTCGGACGCGCTTTGCAGCTTGTCGAGCGCGGCCTCCTTCTCCTGGAGCATCGTCTCGAGCCTGCCGATCGTCTCGGTGGCCGCCTTCGCCTCGTCGTCCCGATACTTGGTCACGGCCTTGACGCGGCGATCGGCGCACAGCTCGGCGTCGGAGCGCGCCTTGCGCAGCGCCTCCGTGCGCGCAAAGGCCTCCTGCTTGTACTGAGCGACGAGGTCCTTGACCACCTCCGAGCTCTTCTGGAAGGGCTGGTTGTCCTGGTCGTCCTTGAGCGGTTTCTTGCCCGGGGAGGGACCCTTCCGGGTCACGAAGCCCGACGGCGCCGCGGGCGAGCTCGCCGCCTTCTTCATCCCCTTGGGCGGGTCGCCTGGGGCGCCGATGGCATTCTTGGCGTACTTGATCGAGTTGTCGCCCGGAGCGCCCGAGTACGAGGCCCCCATCAGCCGGTGGGTCTCGCCCGCCCGAAGCACGGCGTCGAAGCGCGGGTTGTTGCCCATCGGAACGGTCGGGTCGCCCTTCCTGGGCCCGTTTTCCCCTCTCTACCTGCACGGCGCGCGGGGCTTATCCGCCCAACGGTGGCAGACCGCCACACCGCGCAGCGTCCCAAAATGGCAGGTTGAAGCGGTTCATCAAGGCGGTCTGCAATTTCGCCCGCGTGGGTGCCCTTTAAGAAAAAGAGGTCGACTCGCGATGCGCAAGCCCGTGCGGGTTGCCGAGCTGCAAACGCGCGCGGAGGCCCTCGGTTGGTTGAGCTCCACCTTTGAACGTCAGCTCGAGGCGTCGATCGACGCGAACGCGGAGCCAAACAGGGGCATCGCGGGAGACCACGGCGCGAGGCAGGCGTTCAACGTGCTGCTCTCGCCGGCGGAGCAGCGCGCCTTCTTTCAGCAGATCATCGCCGATCGCAGATACTGGCCGCGCATCAAGACGCTGATCGGCAACCCGCCCTTCAGCTTTCTGCTGCCGGAGGACGAGAGTCTGCTGCGCGCGGGAGGCATTTGCCGGAACCGCGCGCACCTGTCGGCGCAGACCTCGAACATCTCGAAGGCGAACGACTTTGGCGACGGCCACTTCCGCGACGACGCGGACCGCACCTACCGCGTGATCAACCACGACCAACGCGACCTTAGCCTGCCGTGGCAAAACCTGAGCATGCAGCAGCAGCTCGTCGTCGACGTGCGGCTCAAGATGTACTCGCAGAAAACAAAGGTGGCGATCCTCCGCGGCACCGACACGCTCGCCGGGAGGCAGGCGTCGCTCATGTTCCCTCGCCCGGGCGAGGTCGTGGTGCTGCACCTGAGCAGCGCGCTGGAGACGAAGGGGTCCACCTCCGTCGCGGTGCGCGTCGTGTCCGGGAGACAAAAGGTGCAGTTCAGCCCGATAGCACGGTTGCTCGTAACGGTGGTGCGCGCGTGAGTCTACAATTGCACAATTTGTCCGTTTGCAACTTGTACTTTTGTGTGGGCGCGCGCGATGCAGTTTTCCAGGTACGCCTACACCGGGCGCGGCGAGGCGTCGCGCCCGAAGCCCGTGCCGCGCCGAGGCAACGCTCGTTGGGACCTTCTCGACAACGACACTTTGGCCGAGATCTTTGGCCACTTTGACGACTGGCAACTGGCGCGCCTGGCGCCGATCGACCGGCGCACGCGCCAGGTCGTGCGCACCGCCATACAGAGCCACCTGAAGCTCAGCGACTCGCAGTACGAGGTCTTCCGCGCCGTGCTCGAGCGCAAGGAGAACGTGCTGCTCATGGGTGCGCCCGGCACGGGCAAGTCCTTTTTGCTCAAGGTCCTCAAGGAGCGCATGCCCAACCCGCTCGTCACGGCCTCGACCGGCGCGGCCGCGGAGAAGATCGACGCGCACACGCTTCACTCGGCGCTCGGCCTCGGGCTGGGCGACAAACCCGCCAAGGACGTCGTGAAGCGGCAGCAGGCGTTTTACCAAAAGACGGGCACCCCCCCCCCAGGCCTCACCTGCCGCGCGCTGATCATCGACGAGGTCTCGATGCTGACGGCGAAGCTGTTGGACCTCGCGGGCGAGGTGCTCGTGATGCTGCGCGGGGGGCTGCCGCAGCTCCTCGTGTCGGGCGATCCGCTGCAGCTCGGCGCCGTGGCCATGAAAGCGGAGGGGCCGTTCTACCAGGCGGGGTCCATCCGGCGCCTCAAGCCGTTTGTGCTCGTCGAGTCGTTCCGGCAGGCCGAGGATTCGCAGTTCCTGCGCATCCTGAACCGCGCGAGGCTGGGCCGCGCGCGCGAGAGCGACGTCGACTGGTTGCGCTCGATGTTTGCTCCAACGGCGTCGAGCGTCGTGCCGCGACTCTTCTCTCACGTGCATCAGGTGGCAGACTACAACCGGGCGATGCTGGACCAGTGCCCGGGTGCCCCGCTCGGCTTTCATCAGCAGGTCGCGGGCGCCGTGCCGTCGGTGCAAAGCAAGGGAATGCACGACGAGCTGCACGTCAAACCGGGCGCGCGCGTGCTGCTCAGCCGCAACCTCCCCGAGCACGCCGAGCTGCACAACGGCTCGTGCGGCACCGTGAAGGCGGTCACGCCGCACTCGGTAAGGGTGGAGTTCGATGCCGGCGTCGTTGCGTGGATCAAGCCCGTGACGCAGGAGTACGAGAAGGACGGCAAGGTGGTTGGCAAGCGCACGTTCATGCCGCTGATGCTCGCTTGGGCCGTCTCGATCCACCGCGCGCAGGGAGCGACGCTGGACGCCATGTGCGTCGACCTGAGCAAGTGCTTTGCGCCGGGACAGGCGTACGTGGCACTCTCGCGCGTGCGCGAGGCCGGGCACGCCGCGGTGGAGGGGCTCAGCCTGCAGAAGCTCAACGACATCGACAAGGCGGCGCTGCGGTACTACAAGGAGTGCGCCAAGCGGTCGACGAATCGCTCGGAGCGGCATCGCGAGCGCGCGCGGCAAGCGGAGCTGCCGGAGTTTGACGTGAGCGACGAGGCACTAAACGCAATGATGGATGCGGTGGAGGCGTCGGCGCGCTAGTCAACAGAGCCCATGCGCTTGCGCATGGGTGCGCACGCGCACGTCAACGTTCGGTAACGATTGCCATGACGACCGACGCCGTTCCCCAAACCATCTTCTCCAAGGGCCCCGAGGACGAGGAGTACAGGCCGTTCACGCTGCGCGACGAGCTGCACAACGGCCGCCCCGCGTGGGACCAGGGCATGCACTACAGCCTGTGCTGGACGCCGTACGACGACCAGACCGAGTACGGCTTCTGGTCGGTGGCCAACCTCTGGACGCGCACCGACGATGGCCAGGCGACCGGCATCGTCTTCCAGACGCCCGAGAAGCCGCACATGGACGGGCCCGGCTTCCTGCCGCCCACCGCGACGCGCAAGCACCTGCCGCCCCTCGGCGCGTGGACGCGCGGCCGTCCGTGGGCCGGCGACCGCACGTCGGGCGGGCGCCAGGAGGTGCTGTTCGTTTAGGCGCTTGCGCACGAGCGCGCTAAGCCGGATGGCGTGTTTGGGCGTGTCCAGTGTCCATTCGTGTTTGCGTTTCTTACAGCAGCAACCCATGAAAGACGTGCTCGTGATGGGCGGCAGCGTTTCGGCGGGTGGTGGCGTGGGCAACGACCCGAGCCGCGCGTGGCACACCATGCTTGGAAACGACACGCAACCCACGGTGCACCACAAGAGCGCCATCGACCCGTCCTACTTCTTGCACTGCACGAGGCGCTTCGTGGCCCACGATCGCTACGACGCGGTCCTGTTCGACCTCGGCGCCAACATGTTCGACGCCACGTGCGAGGACAGACTCGTGGACCTCATCGCGCGCGTGCGCTGCCTCTCCAACGCGCCCTCGGTGGGCGTCCTCAACTGGCCCGGGTTTGTGCGCACCAACGCCACGGCCACGGCCGCGTGGCGCGCGCGCGCCACGTTCCTAGAGGTGCCGCACGGGCCCGAGCTCTACTCGACCGACCGGGTGCACCCCAACGCGCGCGGCCACGCCGAGATTGCGACGCGCGTGCGCGCGTACCTGGCGCGCCCGCCGCGCGATGCCATGCACGTGTCCGACCACGACTGCCGGGCCGTGCACGAGGAGACGTGCTACCCGCAGGCGACGGAGCTGCCCGTCGTGCGCAACGGCGGCACGGGCGAACCGCGCGGCTGGGCGCTCGTGGACGACAGCCAGACGCCGCACCTGATGCACAAGTACGGTTGGGCCACGACCACGCCGGGTGCCAACCTGACCCTCGCCATCCCGCAGCACGCAACGTGCGGCGCCGTGGTGACGCTCGCCTACCTGATGTCCAACTTCACGGGACCCTTTCGGCTGGCGTGCGAGCCGGGCTGCGCGTGCACCAATATCCGCATGTTCCACCAGTGGCGCGTCTTCCCCTTTCCCGTCGTCACCGGCAAGGAGGAGTGGATGGGCGTGTGCAGCGACTGCGACCGGCGCAACGTCAAGATCACGCACGACACGGCGTTCAACCTGCTGCGAGAGAGCGGCGACGCGCCGTGCCGCGTGACCGTGACCGCGCTGAGCGCGCGGCGCGTGCGCCTCGACGGGCTCTACGTGCAGACGCCGAGCGACGTCTACGCACAGTTCGCGCGCCGCTCGCCGCCCTCAACGGCGGCGCAGCGGCGGTTTGGGGAGCGGGCGCTGAACACCACGTGCTTTTAAGAGTTTACAACCAATCACACGTGCGTCGTACTGGCGTCGTCGAACGCACACACACACGCGCGCGCGCGCGCGCTCAGTTCGCGGCCTGGTGCCTGATCGTGCCCAGCAGCCAAAACAGCGCGTCAAGCTTGATCCGAAACTCGTGCGCGTGGCCAGAGCCGTTCCGGGCGAGCCAATCGTCGACCGGTTCATCGTCGTTGCCCGGGCCTTTCGCAAGGTCGAACCGGGCAAGGCTGATGGCCCAGCGCAACTGGTTGGCCAGCTCCTTACGGTGGGGCTCGTCGCGTGATCGCAGGCGGGTTTGGAGTTCCCGGATCTCGCTGCGCGAGATGGCGTAACGCGTTGTGGGGTAGTCGTCGTACTGGTTCTCTTCGTACCACTCCTCAAACGGCTGGAACTCCTCGTCGTCGGAGTCCACGTTCTCAAAGTCGTCTTCCCACTGCTCGCGCATCCGGATTTCTTGCCACTCCCCCGCCAACTGGCTGTTCACCGGCACGGCCTCCCAGAGCAGAAACCACAGCGACTTCGTGACGACGCGCGGCGGTTCGTCCCTACCGTCCACGGACTGCGATCCCGGGCGGCCCGCGACGTACAACTCCATCGCCAGGTCCGGATCGAAGGCCTTGCAGAGGTGGCGAAAGTTGTCCCGCCACGTCGAGGGCGGCTTGTCGTACCGCTCGTCAAACCGCGTCGGATCGACCCCAAAGATGACGTGCGCCGCCTTCCACGCGTCCCCGTCCGGGTCCGCGTAGCAGTCGTGCCGGGGGTCGATGGCCTGGCCGGGCAGCCTGTTGAGCGTGGCCAGCTCGCGGCACGCCTGGTGCACGCGCTCGCACAGCGTCTTCGCGCTGCGTGCGGACACGGTGGCGGCGTCGGGCGTTAGCCGCTTGGCGAGCTCCTCCACGATCAGGGAGAACGGGCCCGGCTCAAGGGTGTAGATGGGCGGTTGCTCGGCCTCGCGGCGCCGACGCAGCGCCCCCTCGCGCTCCTCGTGAATATCCGTCACCGCGTCGTCATCGGCGCCCGTGGGCGCCAGCGAGAGCGCGCCCAAATCGGGAAGCATGCGGGGTCTTTATTAACACAACGACGCGCTACGCTTTATCTTCACCACTCGTCGTCCAGTTCGTCCATCCGCTCGTTCCTGATGCGATCCGGCGTCGCGGGCTCGTCGTCGTCGTCGTCGTCTTCGTCTTCCCACTCGTGCGCGCGCTTCCAGAGCTTTGGAAACGGGTTCGCCGCGGCGGAGCTGGTTTGCTCCGGGTCCTGCCGCTTCTGGGCGTAAAGGAGGTTGCCGAGTTGGCACATCTCCTTCTGGAACGCGACGATCTGCGCCTTGATGGTGTTCGGCCCGGTGTCGATAAAGATCATCCTTCCCGCCTTGTCCTTGTTGTAGTCACTCTCCAAGCTACTGATGATTTGCTCGACCTTGCGGATCGCGAAAATGAGCTCTTCGTCGCCCACGCCACCAAATCGCACATCGTCCTTGAACTCCCAGACGTCCTCGGGAATCTCCTGCATCCACTCCTTCATCCCCTCCCCTCGCCGAAAGACGCTGTAGCTCTTAAACCCGGGATCGCCCTTGCGCATGCCGCTGTTCTTTAGAATGTAGGCGGCCCTTGCGCGCTCTTTGTAGCTGCTGCTATTGCTTAGCTTGCTCGCTTTGGCCTCGCGCTCCAGGCTGCTGGCGCTGTACAGGTCGACCCACACGTGGAGCCTTACCCAGCCGGCTTGGCCACGCAAAAGCTCGTACTGCAGATCCTGTTCCGCACCGTAAGCAAAGACTTTGCAGAGGGTGCGAAAGCTGTCCCGCCACGTGTCTCCCCGCAGCTTGGTCAGCGGCGCCATGCGGCGCTCCGGGTTCTCGTGCCCAAAGTCCGCGAGCGCGTCGACCCCAAAGATGGAGTGCGCGGCCTTCCACACAAGCGAGTCCGGATTCGAGCAGTCGTACTTGCCGGCATCGTTCCCGCTCATGCGCTCGAGCGTGCTCACCTCGTGGCACACCTGCGTCACAAGATCGCACAGCTCGTCTGCGAATGCGTAGGTCTCGTCATCGTCGATGCGCTCGTTGACCCGCTCCACGAGCTTCTCCGCGATGAGGTCGAACGAGTCTTGCTCCAGCGTGGTGACGGGCGGCGCGCCCAACGAGAGGCGTTTCAGGCTGGGGAGCATCGTTGCGCGCTGCTTCCCCTATTTAGGAGCAGGCGCCCGCTGGTGTTATCAAGGATGCTTTACGTACCATTCACACACCACGTGCGCCACGACCAACCGCTGCACCGCGTGGCTCACGCACACGACACCCATGCGACGCGTCGCCGCGCCCGCAACCACCGTGGCCACCGCGGCCAGCACGAGTGCGCGCCACCGGCGTCGTCGCCAGCAGCGCGCGTAGTGCGCCGGCGTGTGCACGAGCGCCAAGTAAGACAGCATCAGCTCGAGCCCGCGCTGCGCGCCAAGCCAGAGCCACGCGAAGCCGGCAAGCGAGTGCACGAAGAGCGTTCCGTCGGGCCCACCATCCTCCGCAAAGTGAACGAGGGACGCAGCCACGAACAGCCCCGTCACGACCTTGGGCGGCAGCGGCGTGAGGCAGCACGCGGCATAAATGGGCGGCCAGTGCCGCGTCGCGAGGTCGGTCGCGCCGTGAGCGCCCACGAACGCAACCAGGGGCTGCAGGTGCTGCACGTCGAAGTTGTACACGCACATCGCGTTCTTGGCGCCGCACACATGCGCAAATTCGACCCATGGGTATAGCGAGCAAACCATAAGCACGCTGGCGCGGGCGCCTGGTAAGGGCGCGGCGCCATGGCACAGCTTCCAAACATGAGCATGCTGCGGTTGCAGCCGTGCGCCGTCGCCACGGGCGCACGGGCGAAGCGCAAGGAGCCGGCCCCGCCAGCCAGGCCCCCCGGGCCGCCGGAGAAGAAGCGGAAGGACTCGCAGTATTATCGAAACGCGGTCGAGGGCTTTTTTGCCGAACACGTACTCACCCCCGCGCAGAGGCGCGAGCTGCTCGCCATCATCGCGGAGGACAAACCGGCGCACGCCTTTGGCGAAGAGGACTGGATTATGGCTGCACTTCCCCCATCGTGGATCGCGGAGATCCCCGGCCTGGACACCGACGCGGGCCGGTGGCGATGGAAGGCGGAGCAGCTGAGCTTGGCCATAGTCGAGCTGCACAAGAGGGAAACCTCCAGAAAGAAGAAAAAGGGTGCGCCTGGCAGCAGTGCGCAGACAAGCAAAAAGAAGACGAAGAGCAACCAGCAAGCGGCGGACGACGCCGAGAACGCCAAGAAGCCACGGGCGGTGATGGGCCGCGAGGTCCTGTCCGACACCCAAAAGGAGGAACTCTTCAAGAAGTTTCCCACGATGGACAATAGCTCGACGGTCAGGGTCCTAGGGGCAAAGAAGGCACAGAGTTGCTGCATGCAACGCCGATAGCTTTGTTACTTTAGCTGTGTCAGAACTTTGTAAAACACGTGGTAATCACACGCCTTGACGCAATGGAAGGCGTCCGTGCATGCCAGTTTTCCGATTCTCCTGGGCGCCGCCACCGCCGGCCGCTGGGTCGACCACCGCCGCTCGTCACGCGCCTTCGGCATCGCGCGCGCCGCTTCGGTCCACGGTCTGCACCGACGTCGCGCTTAGCGCGCCTCTGAATTCCTCTTGGCCGCATGCACCGCTTCCTCGTTGAGCGCCACGGCGTACTCGCACGACTTTTCGAATGGAAGCGGCCACCGATCCTCGGCGTTCCAAGAGCGCCACCGCTCCTCGCGGGACAGCTCGTCGCTCGCGCGCTCCTGCTCCGGCGTGCGCATGTAGGAGCACCATCGCAAGAGGCGACCCTCGTCCGAAAGCGTGCCCCGCGGCCCAAGCTCGAGGAGGGTGTTGGAGTGGGCGATGGCCTTCTCGGTAAACCCAAACCGCGCGCACTCCGCCACCTCTGCGGCGGTGGATTGCACACCCGCCCGCTTCTTCGCGGGCGCGGGCGCGGGCGCGGGCGCGGATGCGGACGCGAGCGCCGGCGCAACCGCCGCGCCCTTCCTGGGCCGCGCGCCGGGCGTCGGCAACGCGGACGCCTGCTTTCGCTTGGCGGCCTCCCCCTCCTCCACACCAGCGACGTAGTCCGCCTCGTTCCAGAAGCCGTGCTCGCGCGCGGCGCGCACGAGCGCCGCATGCAAATCGCTCGGAACACCGACGGGCTCCCACTTCTTGGACGCCACGAGGTACTGCAGGGCCTCCGTGCACGAGGTGCCCCAAAGCTTGCGCGTCGGGTCGAAGCAACGCGCCGGCCCGCACAGCTGCTTGACGGCTGCCAGCTGGCGGTAGTCGGACTTGCCATAGTACGGTGGGTGGTTCAGGTAGGCATCGACGATCTCCTCGGCCATGGCGCGAGGGGGAGGGGCAACGAACAGCAGTGTGGACAAGTTGCAAACAAGATTTGTTACAACCCGCACGGAAACTCCGCACCGTCTCGCTCCTCGTAGTCGGGACAAGCCGTTACTTGCTACGAATCATAAGCTTTGCGATTGGGCTGGTTAGGTAACAAGCGCGTGGCAAGGGAGATGAGCGGGCGTCCCATGCCCACCCGCCTTTCCCGCGGGCCGCGCGGTCCCCTGTCTGCGGGGTTTGCGCCCAGCCTCTCGGGCCTGACGCTGAAGTCGCGGCGCCGCGTGCCCGTCGGCGCGGACGGCAACGACGACGACAACGACACCAACGACCAGCCCACGCAGAACGAGCTCTTTGGCTCCGACAGCGAGGATGAGGGGCCTGCCTCTGCGCCTGCCCCCACGCCCGCGCCCGCGCCCGCGTTCACGGAAGAGGAGGCCGTGGAGGCGGCGATGAGCCACAAGCGCAAGATAGACGAGCTCGCCGCGGCGGCGGTCGAGGCAAAGAAGCGGCAAAAGGAGCTGACCGCGGAGCTCAAGGAGAAGCGCAAGCGTGCGGCCGAGGAGGCGGCCGAGGCGCGCGTCGCCAAGGCGGCCAAGGCGGAGGCGGACAGGATCGAGCGCGAGGCGGAGAAGGAGCGCAAGAAGCAGGAGAAGGAAGCGGCGGCGGCGGCAAAGGTGGCGGAGAAGGCGGTGGCGGAGGAGGCGAAGGCAGCGGCCGCGTTGGCGAAGGCGGAAGCGAAAGCGGCGGAGGCGGCGGAGAAGGCGGCGGCGAAGGAGGTCAAGGAGGCGGCGGCGCAGGAGGCCAGGGAGGCCAAGGAGGCGCTGGCGCAGGAGGCCAGGGAGGCCAAAGCGGCCAAAGCGGCGGCGGCGCAGGAGGTCAAGGAGGCGCGGGAGGCGGCGAAGGCGGAGAAGGAGGCGGAGAAGGCGGCGGCGGCGGCGGCGAAAGCAGCCGAGAAGGAGGCGGCGGAGGAGGCAAAGGCGGAGGCGGAGCGCCAGAAGGCGGCGCTCAAGGAGGCGGAGGCGGCGCGCAAGGCGGCGGAGGCGGAGGAGAAGCGCTTGGCTGCGGAGGCTAAGAAGGCCGAGCGGGAGGCGGCGACGACGGCCAAGGCGGCGAAGAAGGCGGCGGAGGAGGCGGCGCTCAAGGAGGCGGAGGCGCTGGCGAAGCGCGAGAAGCTGGAGGAGGAGTGCGCCGAGCTCCTGGAAGCCATCCACCGCGTGCGCTGGGAGATGCGCGGGCTGGGCGAGGACTTCCAGAACCAGCTCAGGGCGTACGACGACCTCAACTGCGAGGAGATCCTCAACGAGAAGAACGAGCGGCCCAAGTGGATGGACGCGCTCGTCCCCATCTTCGAGGCCATGTCGGAGTCGATCAAGCAGGCGGAGGAGGCCGACGCGGTCGACTGGGAGCTGGAGGATGCCGACGGCTATGAGGGCGAGCACGTCGCCTACGCCAAGAAGTTCGACCAGGAGAACGCCGACGAGGACCAGGACGGGGATCCCGACGACATGGACGTGGTCGGCAAGTTCAGGCAGGGCGCGGCGGGCGCGGAGGAGGTAGACGAGGAGGGGAACTGGGAGCCCGACACGTTGCAGGTGGACATCAAGATGCTCGTGCGCAACGCGGGGGACGACACGGAGCAGAAGGAGCTCTGGCGCGTCCGGCTCATCACGCACGACTACGAGAACCGCGTCAAGGGCGACTACGTGGCCGACGGGCCCGACCCGGACAACCCCAGCAAGACGCTCTACAAGTTTGTGCTGCGCGAGGTGAAGCCGTACCCGCCCGACATCGACCCAGGCTACGTCGCCGCGTACGAGAACGAGAAGACGCGCATCGAGCGCGCTTTCAGGGTGCTGCTCCCCAAGATGTGCCCCGACTGCGACCCGTCGGTCGCGGAGTCGGTCGCGGGCGGCCCGCTGTCGGCGTACGAGGCGGCGTGGGTCGCGCAGCAGAACATGGAGCTGAACGTCGGCCAGAAGCAAACGTACTGGAACATCGGCTTCCAGTTCCCGGACCGGAGCGAGGAGAACCGGGAGCGGGCGCGCAGCACCCTCGAGCAGATGCTCGGGGGCACCACCGAGTTGTGGTCAAGGCTGACGGGCCTGGCGGTCGTGCAGATCAGCGGCGTCGCCGACAAGGCGGGCTTCCTGGCGGCGCAGTCGCAGATGGACGACATGGTGGAGAAGGGCTTCAAGCTGACCAGGGAGGAAAACGAGTACCTCGAGGCGACCGAGGGCACGGACTGGAAGAGGAAGCTGACGCCCCAGAACCAGCTCAAGGCCGTCAAGCAGGTGCGAGAGATGTTTGAAGAGATGGCGGCGGCCGACCGGGCGAAGCAGGGGGCGGCGTCGCAGCGACAGATCGGCGCCAACGACGCCGGCATGGTGCAAAAGGCCGACAAGGGCAAGTAGCGTGTTGGTGTTTGTCTGCGCGTGTTTGTGCAAGATGCGTGTTTTGCAACTTTTACAATTGGACCTAACAATTCTGGTCCGTCGCCATGAGCGAGCTTTTGAACGCGGTTTGCAACGACCCGTGCGACCTGGTCTTCTCGGCCAGCCGCGCATCGGACGCGACGAGGTACCATCTGAAGCTCGTCGAGAACAAGGGCTTGCCGGTGACCATCTCGTCCGGGCCGCGGGCGGCGTTTGCCGACCTGGTGCTGGGCGAGATGATCGAGACGCCCACCGATGTGGCTCGGATCACGCGGATGCTGGGCATGGCGATCAAGGCGTGCGACGCCCCCGCCACGAAGTCGCTGTGGAACTTGCTTTGCAAGTCCACCGACATCGACACGGACGACTTCTTGTCGCCCAAGCTGGACACGAAGGCCAACCCAATCTCGCCAGACGTCTTCGAGTTCCTCATCTTTTACGTGCGCGAGCCGTGCCTCGTGCTCCTGCTGTGGATACAGCAGACCGGCGATAAGAAAACGGCGCGCGAGTGCCTGGAGCCAGCCCAGCGCAACAAGGTCGTTCCGATGGTGGCGTCGGTGATGATTGCGGTGAACGCCAGCACGTCGCCATTGCAGAGGCCTGCCGAGTCGGAGCGTCGCGCGTTGTGGTCGCGGCTGCTGGACATGCTTTACGCCGTCCTGCCCTCTTGGCCCGTGCCACTGTGGATTCGGAACCGCGACCTGCAGGCGGGAACCGTGTCGCTTTTGCAAGTGGCCGTGGCCTGCTCGAAGCACGCGCCCCTGCCGGTGCACAGGGTCGTTTCCTGGTGCGGGTTTTCCTCGACGTCGCTGTCGAATGCGTTTGCCGATGCGCTGAGGCCCGGAACGCTCGGCGATGACACGATACTGCCTGTCGTGCGGGCCGTCTACCAGTGCCATCTGGACGCCGTGAGGCCCATGTACGAGACGAACGCGGAGTCTGCGAGGGAGAGAGCCTGGACCCGGGTGCTTTCCTCGGCGTCGGGGTGGAAGGAGGTGAGCGCCTGCCACACCCCGTCCGGCACCTTGCGCGTGCCGGATTACAAAGGAGCCGAGCGGAAGGATGCGTGGCACCCGGACGTGTACGACGAGATCCTGTACACGATGGTGCAGATACACGTCGAGAAACAGAAGCGGGACGGCAAATCCCAAGCCTCTTGCGTGTGCAGCCTCGCGTGCAAGGCGTTGCCGATTGTGCTGGGCCAAAGGAACCAAACGCACCTGGTCGAAAGGTTGGTGATGCTGGTTATCCAGAACGGGAAGACGGAGACGCTTCTGAACATCAAGGACTTCCTTTGGAACGTGTGCTGCTTGCACGTGTCGCTGTATCCGCTCATCGAGCCGCACTTCGCGATCGAGGAGCACGACGCGCGGAAGGTCGATCCGTCGAAGCGCGCGCTGCTCGTCGACGCGATGGTCCACTGCATCTACAGCGGACGACGCGAGGGTGTGAAGCTTCTCATGGGCACGCTGAAGACGCTTCCCATGACGCACGACAGGGTGCACCTGCTCCTGCACTACGTGGAGAGCATGTCCGCGACTAACACGTGGGCGACGGACTGCGGGTTCAACGCGGAGATGATGCGCGAGCATTACGCGGCGGTCAAGCGCGACTTCCAGGCCTTCATGTGCATGGCCACGGCCGACGCGTGGACGAATGGGGAGCTGTGCGCGGCCCTAAACACCGCGAGCCTCCACGAAAGCGCCATCGCGGTCGAGGTCCTCGTGTCACCACCGTACAACACGCCCATGCCGGGGGACGACCCGTTTGTGGCGCAGATCCTCGAGGGCGTCCTCGCGCCCAACGCGCCCATGGTGCGCGCGCTCGGAGACGACTTCAAAAAGCGCCAGCGGTGTGAGTAGCCCTCGCTATAGGTATGTCGCGTGCGGTGTCTGCAACTTTTGGCGTTGTGGCGTGTGTGTCTGCGTGAGTGCGTGCAACCGGCATGCTCGCCCAGAATAACCCCTTTCGGGGAGATGACGACATCGTCTTTGATGAGCCGTCGCACACGTACACGGTGCGCGGCAAGCGGGTGCCCATCTCCGTCACGAAGCTCGGGTCGCAGGCCGTGCCGCCCGAGCACCGCTTCGACGGGCGCAAGGTGATCGCCAAGAACCTGAGGAGCTGGCGCTCGAATGCCAGCTCAAAATACCACGACATGGTGCAGGGCGATGATGACGAGCAGGCCATGAAGAACGTCTTGGCGAGCTGGGACAAGAACCGCGACGCGGGCACGGGCATGCACAAGGCGTTTGAGCAGTTTCTCAACGAAGAGCCCGTGGAGAAGGAGGAGGAGTACGCCGTGGAAATGTCGCAGTTCCGCACGGCCATGGACAGCCTGACGGGACTCGCGCCCGTTCGCACGGAGATGTCGATCTTTTGCAACGACGCCAACGGCGATGCGGCCGTGGCCGGTCAAATCGATTTGCTCGTGAAAGACGCCGACGGCGGGCTGCACATCGTGGACTTCAAGCGCACGGCCGGCGACCTCACGCCGGGAGCGCGGTCGTTTGGAAAATTCTTCTTGGACAACCTGCCCATCAACGACCACTACAAGTATTCGTTGCAGCTCTCGCTGTACGCGGCCATGTTTGAGCTGCAGACGGGGAGGCCCATCCTCTCGTGTCGACTGATGCAGGTGCATCCCGACCTTGAGGAGGCGCGCATCATCCCAACGACCGACCTGGGTCGCGACGCGCGCGCGCTCCTCTCGGTCGCGGGTGTAGCGCTGTGATGTGTCACAAGAATTGTCGCGAGCGATTGTAGTTGCGTCGCTGTTTTTGTGCAACCCCTCCGCCTTTTCGCCGCTCAGAACGTGCCATGTCCGACCCTAACAACATGATGTTCCGTACCTACAAATCCGATGCGGAGGAGCGCGCCGACCCCGCACGCGTCACCGGCACCGTCGTCGTCGAACGCGTGCCGTGTGAGCCCCACTACGCCGACGACGACAACCCCTTCCGGGTGCACGACGTCGACATGCTTCGCGAGGTCACCACGCAGGACACGTGCTACATCAGGGACGACCGCGACGGCAAGCTCTACTACTTTTGTAACACCATCCACAAGAACCCCTTCCCCGGGCTTGGATCGCAGCAGCGGTGCTACCTTCTCGGAGTGGACGACGTGGCGAGGAAGACGCCCTACATGATGTTGATGAACATGGACAGCAACGCCTGCAATGACGCGTGGGTTGGGCCGGTCTTGGTGGGGGGCCAGAAGGTCACGTTCATCCCCAAGCGTCCCGAGGAGCTCGTGTGCGAAGGTGTGGGCGACGTTGTGCTGCTCACCCAGGGAGCCAACTGCAAGCCGCCCAGCGCCACGACCCTGTTGCGCGAGAGGGTGAAGGCGGGAGTCGCTTGCGACATCGCACTCGATGCGGGCGTCGATCAGGAAGCCAAGTTGTACGCACCGCGGTTGTAGCGTGAGTCGTGTCTTGCCCGCCGAGTCCAGTAAATGGCCAGGAGTTTTAACACTACACGTAAAACACAAACGCTACTCGAGACGCAGTGCGAGCAGCGGTGCCGCAGCAATTGGAAACTGTGGCAACCGCCTGCCGTGCGCGAGCAGCTGCATGCCCAAATTGTTTCCCTGCTCGTCAACGACGATGGCCGGAATCTCGGAGTGCACGCGACGCGACGCCGTGGGGCGCACGTGAACGCGTCGTCCGCGCCAGCGTTCGATCAACCGCCTACCCGCCACGGCGCGCGCGCCGCGGCTCGGCACATCCACCCCGCCCACGCGGATGCGCTCCGTCTCGCGATCGCGCTTGCGCACCACCACCGAATCGCCGTCGATGGCGTGATCAATCGTGGCCCAAAAGGGCGCAAACATGCCCCCGTCTCACCTCGCCATGCTGCGCAAGATGCACCCTTATTGGCATCAACGACGCGCGCCCGCTCTCACAAACCTACAAAGTGCGCTGGTGTGGGAGGTGTCACTTTCTGTGCCCCACGGTGATCACGAGCTCCTCCGCCCTCTTCCAAGCGTCGCGAATGCGGCGGTAGTTGCTCCACGGCTCCGTGCCCTTCTTCACCCGGTAACTCGGCCACAGGTGATACTTGAAGATCTCGGGCAAGTCGGGGCGGTTGGGCATCGCACTGACAGTCCTGTGCGGGTCGTACTCGTGCAACGCGCCGAGCCCCGCCTGCGCCTTGAGCAAGGCCGCCAGCGCATTGGTGTTCGCCTTTCGCTCCTTGTGGTAGTCCGCGTACGTCGCAATCTCGGCCACGCGCTCCCACGCCGAGGCCTCGGCCTTGGCAAACTCGCTCGCGAGTGCCCTGGACTGTGCCGGGCTGAGATTGCCGATGGCCTTGTTGAGTTTTTCCTTGGCCTTTTGGTCGTCGCGCTCCGTCACGGCCTTGCGGAACTTGTCCAAGGGGTCGGGCTTGCCAAAGAAGCCACCCGTGGCCTCCCTCTCGCGCTGTCCCGCGGCGAGCACGGCGGTCAGTCGCGTGGGCGCTGCCACCGGGGCCTCGGCATGTGCGTCTAGGTGCCGCAGCGACATGGCGTTGCGCCCCTTGCTCTTCTACCGGGCTGAAGCCGCTCTTATACTACACACGCACAGTCGACGATGACCCCCTTTCCCACGCGCACGGCGTGTTCGCGCGTCTCGAGTGGTGGCTGCAGCTTGGGCATCGCGCCCCTTTTCAAATAAGCGCCAACTGCAAACATACTGGGTTGGGGGAGGGGTCCGCGTCCGTTGGCGAGCGCGCCATGTCTGGCCGCAATGTCGGGTGGCACGAGAAGCGCCAAGCGGTGGACAGGAGCGTGTTCCAGTTGGGGGAAGTCGCTCAGCGGGCCGATAGCAGGTTGGTCGAGATGGAGCAGGCGCTCGACGCGCAAAGGAAGCAGGTCGACGAGCAAAAGAAGATCGTGGCCAAGATTGGCCAGATGCGCCGCGACTACCAGCACGACGCGGACAAGTGGACGCGGTCCGCGTCGTCGGACCTGCACCCGACCACCAGGGAGTGGATGGTGGAGTACGCGCACCAACGGGCGCTATCGGTGAAGGTCGCCCTGCCGTGGAAGCGGCCGTCGGACCCGCGCTACCCCAAACGGGTCCGGCGCGTGGTGCACGACTCGGACAGCAGCGAGAGCGACGAGGCGCCGCTCAGCGCGCGCCCGCGCAAGACGGCTCCGGCGCCGGCGCCGACCCCAGTGGCGGGGCCGGCGGAGGAGGAGGAGGAGGACGTGGTGGAGATGGGCGAGCGCTCGTGGGCGCAGCGCGACGCCGCGCTGCGCCAGCAGGCCATCCCGCTCGACTCGTGCGTCGACCAAGTGTTCCGCGAGCTCGGCCTCGATCCGGACGAGCCGGCGGTGCCGGTGC
>Ga0233444_10002667_pt1 | contig 18458 bp, 6 predicted proteins | sample SI_124_October20_6_FD_182792 | JGI IMG/M metagenome (GOLD analysis project Ga0233444, IMG submission 182792) | Seawater microbial communities from Saanich Inlet, British Columbia, Canada - SI_124_October2016_10_MG | ecosystem: Environmental > Aquatic > Marine > Inlet | place: Canada: British... | reverse complement strand
TTTTTAATCACGGAAAATACCGCTCCACCTATACCTGTACCCCTAAGTATACTATCAACCATACCGTTTGCAACATCAACTACTTTCTTATCATCTTCTTCTTCGTCTTCTCCAAATGCTACAGCAAATAAAGCTTGTTGTAATGCATTAAATATTAAGTTTTGTGCTACTCCATAGTATATGATCTTAGATATATTTGTTTTAGCGTCGCCTCGGCCATTCTTAAGGTCGCTAGCGGCTTTTTTAATCAATCTAGCATATTGCGCTGGTGTATTAGCAAAAGCTAATATAATACGTCCTAGTGGACCCGCTTGTTGTTGGCTTATTCTATCAGGTCTACTTGACTGTTGAGACTCTTCTGCTATCTCTCTAAAATCTCTTAGAGCTTCTCTTTCAGCAGCCATACTACTTTTACCTTGCTTCATTAGTGATTTAACTCTATTTCTATAAAAAGTAGCGCCACCAGATGCGATAGCAAAACTATCTGCAATTTGAGTTGGTGTAAAACCTATTTTTAGTAATCTATTTATAACACCTCTAACACCTCTTTCTTTAGCTATATCAGCAATATCAGCTTCATTAACATTCATTTTTAAACCATCACGTCTCTCTACTAAAAACTCAGAGTTAAATAGTTTTTTGAAGTCAGTCCAATATTGTTTTTGATTAGCAAAAGCTTTACCTGCTGCCAATATGTTGTTATCTCCAAAGTTTATAAAGTTTACAGCAGATAGTGTTTGTAGCACAGCTGATCTAGTATTAAAGAACATTATAGCACCAATACTACCCGTTAACCAGTCAGTTACTCTAGTAGTTAAAGAGTCTACACCTGTAGATCTATTTCTACCAGTCTTCATCCTTTTTAACATGTTTTCCATAGCCATACGGTATTGCTTACCATATATAGCCTCTAGTTTATTTAAATTCTTTTCTGAAAATATAATATCAACGTTTTGTTGCCAAAGCTCTAAGTACTTTTTTCTTTTATTTGTATTTAAAGTCTCTAATAAATCTGTTGTTATAGTACCTGTATTCCAAGAATCAGTAGGTGATATATAACCAGTACCCTTGTTAAGCTTCATTATCTCTGTACCAAATATCTTTAGATCTGGGTTTGAATCGACGTATTTAACTAAACTATCTATATCACTTTTATCTAAACCAGGAACATCTTCACCTATTTGATTCCATATCCAAACACGAACGGCTTGTTCCTTAGTAAAAACATCTCCAGGTACTTTTTTCTTTAGATCTTTTGGAACTATTTTAAGTTTTTTCTTTAATTCTTTAAAGTCTCTACCTAAGGCGTTTCTATCTCTAGATATATTCTCCATAGCTCTAGCGTAAGGATTTAGTAAAACCTTCTTATACCAAGCCATTTGAGTATCTCCTGTCTTACCTTTGCCTAATGTAGCATATAGTAAACCTACAAAATCCTCAGCTGAAGGTGGTACAAAGAATTTAAATCTACCTTTACTAGCGCCAATAGTCTCTGCTTTTACTCGTTGAAATTCTTTATCAGAAGCTATACCAGACTTTTTCTCTAATATATCATTAAAATCTCTATCTAAATTCAGACCATTACTAAACTGTATACCAGCTTCTGTTTGCTGATCATCCAAGCTTCTCATTTCATCTAAAACTTGATCCATAGTAAAATCACCTTCTAATCTTTTAGATTTAGGTAACATGTTATTATTAGATTTTGTAGCTTTTTCTACTGACTTACTAAATTGAATAGTAGACTCTTGAATTTTATTCAACTCAGACATCCTGTCTATAACAACATCGCTAACTCCATCAGTTATTCTTTCTGCATAATACTCAACTGTTCTATTTAGACCTTCTTCTCTATAATTTATTAGTCTTATATTTTTTTCAGTTACTTTTGGAGCTTTTGGTGATTTACCATTTACACCAACTATTATAGAATTCTCTATATAACTACTTTCGTTTATTCTTTCATTTAAAACGGTAGATCTTGTAACAATTTCACCTGTTCTTAAATCTTTAATAATTTTTTCCGTAGATACAACCTCACCGTTCTCGTATTTCGTAGTTGTAGTCTCCCTAGCTCGTCCACCATCATTTATTCTAGTTGGTGTATTTTTTACTGACTCAGAAATTTTACCGTCTTTATAAACTTTTGATTCAATAATTTCTTTACTGTCATTATATAGCTTATAGTCACCTTTCCTACCCATAAAGTCACCTTCACCGTAACCAACTAATTCAACTTCAGGTTTTTTTGTGAATTCATCAAAGTATATTTCACCTCTTGTAGTTATTCCATCTTTTTTACCTAAATTTATCTGTAAAGTATCTGTTGCTTTATCAAATCTATCCCACCAAGTCCCATCGGTACTTCCGTCTCTAAAAGATATTAACTTTCCATTTTGAAAAGCTACTTCATAACCATAACCATCTTCATTATAATGCTTCCACATCTTCCAAGCGTCAGTTAGTTCAGCATCATCAGTCATTAAATCAGCATAAACTTCATATTCCCCTTGTTTTTCTAAAAAGTTTATTTCTATTGTCCAACCTAAATCTTTATATTCATCAGCAAACTCTTTAGCTTCTCGTTCAGTTTTAAAATTTCCATACCTTTGGTCAGCACGTTTGTTTCTAGCTATTAAACACCAACCATTGAATTCTTCACCCCAATTGCTGTCAGCTACTTTTCTAATCGCTTTTTGCCCAGCTTTAGAATCATCCACATCGTATATAGTTACGCCTTCAGGTAAAGATCTTTTGTTACTAAACTCTTTTATGGTATCTGGGTTTATTCTTCTTGCTTTTTCTTCCTTGGTGAATTTAGTTATTAATTCATCTGGATTTCCATAAGCATATGGATCTACTTTATTTATCTCAGATAATCTAATAGCTTCTTCAATTTTATAACCGTCTTCTGGAAATATAGTATAACCATTAACAGTATAATATAAAGCTAATTTCTTGTATTTAGACTTTTTATTGTCTGGAATTTTTAGTCCATCAGCCCACTTAAATAGCTCATCAACCTGATCAGGTATATTTTTTAACTCTGGTCTTTTTTTGCGTAATATATTTTCATACTCTTCTCTTTTATTTTTAGAAAATTGTATCTCTAATAGTGACTCGTGATTACTTGAAGGTTCTAAACCTAGATCATATGCTTTATTTTCGTTTTTAAACGTCTTAGAAAAGCTTGAACTTATATATTCATCTAAACCTTTACTTAAAGCACCATCAGGACCAAAGTAAGTATATTTACTTAAGTCAACACCTGCATTAACTAACCTATCGTACCATTGCTCATCTTCTTCTAAGCTTTTAGAAGATCTAGCGTCATCAACTTTCTTCTGATCAGCTTTAGTTAAAGCAATAGCATAGTAGTTTTCTTTAACTCTTGCAAATGCTTCTTTAAAGCTATTATTTTTATCTAATATAGAATCTAATAAAAACCTAGAGGCTTGTGTTTGAGGAAAGGCATGATCCCAAATAACTTTACCACCTTTTGTTGGAGCAGCAATAGCTAGAGCACCCATACTCATTGGGTTACTTCTTTCGTTTATAGCATTTTCAAGGAAATACATTATAGGTAGAGCTAAGTCTCTATTTTCTTTGCTTGATAAAATTGTGTTTATTTTATTCCACATTTGATCAAACACTTTCCTGTGTTTTTCGTTATACTTCTTTAGTCTACCAGGTTTGCTTAAAGTTTTTGTCTTTATAGCATCAACACTGTTTCCTAGAAATTTAGCAAAAGGAGTTCTACCTACTTCAAGTCTAGCTTCTAGCGTTTTATCTTTTTTTAATTCAGCTAATTTATCTCTTAAGTAGTCTCGTTTTGATTTATCTTTAATTGCTTTTTTAGTAAACTGAAGTACAGTTGCATTAAATATTTTAAACTCATCAGTATTAAATACTTTTGTTAATTTTACTATATCATTTATATAGTTATCAATATCAGTATTTTTATTAAACGAGTTGTACCTGTCTTTTATACCATGCTTTTTTAAAAGATTTAAACCTTCTTTAGTTAAACTAAATTGAATATCAGATTTACCTGAACCTATATTTTGCTTTTGAACATCAGTAACACCTTCCAATTGTCTTACCTCAGTATTGGTTGCTAGTTTACCAAAAAGCATTGTCATGGCTTTAAGTCTTTGACCTATTTTTCTATCATACTTATTAACTTCACCTTTTTTAATACCTAAGTCCTGTAAAAACTGTTCGTAAGTAAGATCTTTCTTAAGTTCTTTAATAACAACTTGAGATGTAACACCTTTACTTCTTTTACCAGTAGCTTCATAAAAAGTTTTCATTAAGCTTGTAGGTATCTTCAAACCAGTACCTTTTACTCCTCTATATGCTTGAGCATCCACACTAGCCAGCTCAGGAGCTGCATTACTAGGCGGCATTAACTTAAATAAATCAAGACCCATAGACTTTATTACATCTTGTATCTTACTTGACTCTGACTTTATAATCATTCCTACTTTAGCATCAGGATAGTATTTTTTAACTTCCTCTAAGTTTTTATCACTAACTATAATATCTGCAAAAGCTAAATTATCAGCAGGATCCGTTACTTTAAGTAAAGGTATATCAAATATCTCAGCTGTTACTTCTGGTGCTAAATCTTTCAAGTTACCAAAAGTAGCATCTTCAATATCAACCTCACCTGATTTAACTACTTTTTCAATAGCATCTCTGTACTTTTGTTTTAGTTCTGGATCTCTTATTATGTCAATAGGTTTTAGTTTTCTAGAAGGCTTTTTAGTAGTCTCTACAGACTTTGTGTCATTTGTCGATGCAACTTCAGCTACTGATCCTACTCCACCTGCTTCAACATCTAAACTTTTATCTGCTATTTTCTTAAACCTTTCATAAGTTTGTTGAGCTTTCGGAGCTATATTATTATATACCCATGTAGAAAACTTAGATTCACCTGGTTTATAAGACTCAATTATCTTAGGTAAAAACTGTCTAAGATAATCTCTTACTTCGGTTCTATCTAAATCTCCTTTTCTAGTGTCATATTTTATAGCTTTTAAAGCCATTGTATCGAAAGACTCTACTAATTCAGACTCTGCAGCTACTTTATCTTTTCTAGTAGTTTCTTTTGATTTTATAGTCTCAACTAGAGCTTCGTTATTGTAAGTCTTTTTAGTAGCTTCCTCTTTTTCTGTTTTTTCCTTTTTAACAGTAGGTTTTTTTACAGGTGGTTTTTTAGCTTGTGTTATTTTGTATTGCAGGTTAGATCTTAAAGAATCAAACTCGTCTGGATCATACTCAAACTCGTTTTCATCTAGTGTTTCAAGCTCTTGCTCTAAAGACTGAATTTTATCTTGATTAGCCTTAGAAAACTGCATTCTACTAACAGTTTCTACTTCTGAAGCTTTTACTCCTTTCTGTGTTTCTCTCTTTTTTATAGCTTTTAAAACTTGAGAAGACTTTATTTTATCGTTCTTTAGTATACTATTATTGTATTCCTTTAAGAAATTATAAACATCTCTACCTGAATCAAATTTAATATTATCATAACCCAGTTTTTTAAACACGTTTACAACTACTTCTTTTATTTTTGTAAAAACATTTTCATCATATTTTATTTGCTCATTTAATATACCTTCCGAGAAATAAGTTAAAAACTCAGAGTCATGATTAGCTAAATCAACATTAGCGTCTAATTGACCTTGTACCCAATCGATTTGAGACTTGTTTAGTTTTGATTTAAAATCGTTTAAAATTGATTTTTGTTGGTTAATATCTCCAATAACAGCGTTTAAAATTGGGTGTAAAACCTCATGATTAGCAACACTAACAGCTCCTTGCTTTAAAGCAATTTTTTTGTCAATAAATATTTTTCCTTTTCCTAAAAAAACACCATTAGATCCTTTAGCTGCTTCACTAGCTTGACCATCAGACATGTTTTCTTCTTTAGCTATTGCTTCTATGTATTCTTTAGTAGTGTTAAATACTTTAGGTTTTTCTTTAAACTCTAAACCAGTAGCTAACTCTGTAGCAGCTTTAGTTCTACTAGTAAATATATCTTCTTTTATTATAGATTGCTGTTCTTTATTTATAACATCTACCCTTTCTGACTGTGTACCAGTGAGAGCTTTGTCATTAACCTCTTTTATCTGTGCTTCTAAACTTGATTTTTCCTTTTGTAGCTCAACAACCTTAACCTCTGTATCTTCACTTAAATTTAATGACTTTACTTGATTTACAGTTCCTTGAGTTTTTCTAAAATTATTTTTTATAGCATCACCTTCCTCTTTTGTTATCTCAGCTCTTTTTACTTGAGCATCAACCTTTTCGTCTAGTATTTTTCTAGAGTTTTTTATTTTAGATATTTTAATTTCAGCGCCATCAGTTTTAGTTTCAGGTTTAAAAACATCTACAATGTTATTGTAATCAGTTTTATTAATTTCTTTGTTCACCTTAACTCTATCTACATTTGTTTGAATATTTAAAGCTTGTTTACCTAAAGTTAGCGGCGCACTACCTAAGCCAGCAAATGATTCAAAACCAATTTCAGCAGCATCCATTTCTTGACCAGCAACATACCTACCTGCAACTTCACCTAAACCGCCACCAGCTATTTCAATACCACCAGTAACCCCAGCAGCAACCATAGGTGCTCTTTTAAATCCAGCAGTTGCTAGTTTACCACCAACACCTTTAGCTATTCCTAATGTAGCCATTTCAACAGCGGCGATAGCTACACCTCTATTTAAAGCTTTATTTTTTAAATCGGCTAGTTTTTCTGGATCTTGAAGTATTTTCTTTATTTTATCTGGATCTAAACCTCCTGCTTCTTCTTGAAGCAATTCAGCAAAAGTTAAACCAGTTTCCATAGCACCCATAGTACCAGCCATACCACCAGCAATAGCTCCACCTAATGTAGATACTCCTGGTAAAGGTATTGCAGAACCAGCAACAGCTCCTGTAGCAGCAGCAGCGGCACCAGCTGCCCTAACTTCATCAGAGCGTAATGAACTTATTTGATTAGAAATAGAACTAACTAACATTGTAGATAGCGTTGAAGGATTGTTAACAACACCCTTTATGAAACCCCAAAAACCACCACCTTCTTCTTCATATATTCTATTGAAATCTTGCATCTCTGCAGATCCTAAGTTTTTTCTAGCTATTTCTTTGTTTTTATTTACAAAGTTTAAAACATCTTCGTCAGTAGCTTTATCACCAAGCTTATATAACTCGTATGATGGATCTACTAATTCACCTTGTCTCCAACCTTCTTTAGCTGCTGTAGCTATATCGCTGAAAAAATCAACAAAACCCGTGGCTGAAAAAAAGCTTTCATCTTCTTCTAAAACATCTCTTTCAGCTAAATCTTTTTGATATTCTTTAAATTCTTTTTCACTTACTGGTTCCCCGTTTATCACGAACGGATCCATTGATTGTGATTCCAAAGAAGTATCTACCGGCGCTAATTCCGTATCTTTTAGTGCAATTTCCCCCTCTTGCGACTCTGCAACTGCACTTGGTACATCGTCTGTCGGAAAATCTTCTGCAGAAGAAAAACCGAACTGTGTATTAAATTCATCTATAGATTTAGTGTACTCTCCATTATCGTTTAAAGCTTTGTAAAGTACTTTTGACTTCTCTTCGTCACCAAACTGCTCTTTAAAATCTTCAAAAGACCCAGTATAATCACCGGCTTCAAATAAACTATTATATAATTCTTCCATGTAATTCTATTTAATACTATTTATTTTATAAGTTATCGTACTTACCACCACTTTTTTTGCTAAGTATTTTTCTAATAGCTTCTAGCTTAGCGTTTTTCTCAGATGAACTACCTTCACCAGCTTTTATCACAGCTTTAACATATTGCATCATACCATCTTTAGTGTCTAAGTCTATAGTTCTTTCTAGGTCTTCATACTCACCAGCCTTTTGACCTGACTTTGTTGTAGTAAATATTTTGACTTTACCCATACCGTTTTCTTCAGCTGGATCTTGAAATATAGTGCTAGTGATCTCTTCTACACCTTGACCAAAGTTAACAGCCGCGTTAGGTAGTTTTCTCTCTCTAGCATATCTTCGTAAATCATCTACAATTAACTTTGCTGATTCTTTATTGCTAGCTTCTTTTTTATCATAAGAATTTGGTTTATAGTCTTTAGCACTAGCTACACCAAAATCTTGTATCTTGTTATACTCAGGTGTTGTTGATACTATATGCTCTGTAAAAGCTTCTTGGATTTTTTTTAAATCCTCATCGTTTACATTACCGTCTTCATCTTTATCCCAAGAAGATTTATCTGGGTCTATAATGTCTGCATTACCTCTATATTTATTATTATAAAGAGATATAGCCTCTTGTGTGTCTAGCGTAGATTTTATGTAAGTGTCTGCGTTTTGCTTTATTCTTTTCTTAATAAACTCTCTATCTGGTATTTTACTTTTCTTGTAACCACCAACCCCATCTGGAGTTACTATAAAATCAGATCCTTTAAAAACATCACTAGCTGAGTTCTTAAAATCTATAGCTAAAATATCTTTATTTATATTTTCTATATCTTTAGTAGGGTTTGGTATTATTCTAGCTTCAGAAATATTTTGACCTTGATTAATTACACTACCTATTGTGTTACCCTCTTCATCTAAAGCATATATATCTATCTTACAACCATCCAAACCACTACAATCCATTACAGACTGCTTACTACCTGGAGTTGATTTCCAGTTATACATTATGTCGTTTCTTTTTAAAACCTTTGGATTATTGTAAGCATCTAAACCACCATAATTACCAACACCAATCTGAGCAGCCTCTAAGTACTCTTGCTGAGCCATAGAGGTGTTTTCTAACTGAGCTTTTATAGTTGTGCCTAAATTATCTACATTTCTCATAAATAATCTTTCTTCTGAAGTAAGTCTTGTTGGATCTTTTTTGGCGTAAACATTATACTCTTCAAGCATTTGGTTAGAAGATTCAGTATAATCTATACTATAGTTGTTAACAGATTTTGCAAATATATCATTGGAAAGTTTAGAAACTCTCTTGTTTGCATCAATCTCTCTTGCTAGGTTTTCTTTTCTAGCTTGTTCGTATTTAGCTGATATCTCTTTAGCCATTTTACCATAAGAAGCTGCAACTGATTTTTGCATTTCTCTGATGTATTGACCTGATTGCGTGTCTACAATCTGTTCTGGATTTCTATAACTCATGTTTTATTTTTTTAATCTTACTTTCCTGCCGCTTTAACTGTTGCTTGAGCTCCCATATAACTTCCAGCTGTTGAAGCTAAACCACTAACCATACCTGTTAAAGCACCCATTCGATCTGACGATGCTTGCATTTGTCTAGCCTGTGCTCCTGATAACTGAGCTGACACTCTGTCTAATTGCTGCATCTCTCTTTCTTCTTGAGCTCCAAACACAAATTGTTTTCCTGCAGCTTCTAAACCTTGAACTCTTTGTCCTTCACTTATTTTAATACCTTGTAGTCTTTGTTGTTCAGCCATCCTCTGCTGTTGCAACTCTTGCTCTCCTTGAGCTCTCAACTTTTCGTTTTGAACCTCTTGTTGTTCTATACTAGAAGAAACACCTTTTTTACTAGCTAAAGCGGCCTGTGCTAATGCAGTTGCGCCACCAGCGCTTGCTCCAGTAGCTCTTATAGTGTCTAAAGTATTAGCAAGTGATATATCAGCTTGCTCTATCTCCATTTCAGCCGCTTGAGTGGCTACACTTAAGTTAGCCATATTATTAGTTAATTGACCGCTTAAGTCTGTCGCTAGATCTGATAAATTTGTTACACCTGAAAAAGGATCAGTTATAGGTTGCCTGTTATTTTCTAATTCAGTTAATTTACTCTGAAGTCTAGCTTTTTCTCTAGCAGCTGCTTTTTCTCTTTTCTTAGCTTGTCCAGCACCGAATATACCACTCAGTAACTGTATTCCTCCTGATATAAGAGCACCTCCCGCTATTGGACCTATACCCATTTGAGCATCGCTTTGTCCAAAGAGAAATATTTCTAAAAATTCTATCATGTTATTTGTTTTTATACTTAATAGGAAGCGTTTGAATAATTAGTTGATACTGCAAATAATTCATTTATTCCTGTGTTCACTGTGTTGGTTGCGGTCATTTTAATTGTTCCGTAGAAACCTTTAACTCCAGATATTGATTGACCGTATAATATTTCACCTTGTTCTGGAAGGCTAGCATTTATTATGTTAGCAAAATACTTACCATCTTTTTCTTTAAACTCTTGTTTTAATAATCTATTTTGCATTTCTTGCAATGTAGTAGGCATAGTAAATTTAGATATACTAGAAGCTGAATCTTGGTCTGTATCAAATACAGCCATTTCCCAATTACCGCTACCTTCGTAATTTATTGTTTTAAATGATTTAACAAGTGAAGGATTATCATTGAATATAGTTTCTATAGATGAGATATTATCCACACCATAAAAACGAGCCCTAGGTATTGTACCTGACTCGTATTGATAATGCTTATATAAAGCACCGTTGTTATTTTCTGGACTTTTTATTATTTCTCCCGTTGTGCGGTTCGAAGTCGTAAAAAAGTTATTACGTATACTGAACATCTGTAAAGGTCTATAATCATAAAAGCTAGTCCAACCTTTAACCTGTTCATCGAAACTTAAAGTATAGTAATTGTTTGAAGCTGAGTTTGGTTGTATAGATAATGTATAGCATTTGTTGTAAACGTCATATCCGCCGACAGCAAGTCCTCCGTTTATAGAAGATAATTTATCTCTAAAAAAATCATACATACCGTAGTTGGAAATCTCTGTTAAACCGTCCATAGACAATCTAAGTACTGATCCCTTGTTAGCATCTGTAAAGTATTTTTGATAACCGTAAACAGCAAAACTTTCTGGATTTTTTGATATACCAAAGTCACCAGCATATGGTTGAATTTGCCCAATAACTACGTTAGAGGTAGTTTGTATAGGCATACCTTCTTGAGTATATATAGCGTCTTTATCTATTAGAGCTCTATTTACTTTTCTTTCTTGAAATATAACTAAATTGTTATCTTCCGCGTGTAGTTTTTGTACGCTTCCCTTAGAAGGATCTAATGATCTTGTAATATCTTCACCTGATGGAAATACATTTGTTTGGTTAATACCTGTTCTTGAGTTTATAACACCTGAATATATAACAGAGTTACTTAAAACCTGTTGGTTATTTTCCTCTGATACTATGAAAGCTCTAGGCGATAACCCTGTTTGAACATTGTTATAGCCTCCGCGTATTCTAGACTCCTCTACATACCAATTGTACGAGGATATACCCTCCGCGCCTCTGTTTATTTTTTTTAAAACGTATGTATTGTAGTATTTAACTTTTACGGTGGCTGCCATACTTTTATTATTACTTGTTTTTTTTAATTTTTCTCTATGTTATTAAATATCCTAAGGAATATCTAAACCTATAAATCCTCCAGAAGGTACAGTAGTAGTCCAAACTGTCGAAGCACCATTTATTGGGTAAAAAGGAGGTGTTACATTTGTTGCTTCAAAAGGTAGTACATCAAAGAATGTTGAAGGAGGTGTACTACTAGTTGTATATCCTAAATTAGCAAGACCATAGCTATTTCCACTAAGATTAGCAGAGGTCATTTTAAACTCAGCATTTACTATAGCGGATTCCTGCCAGTCGTAAGATTCATTTGAATTTGGCCCACTCTTTTGTCCAGGATATACTCCTTCTGCTCTTTGAGCATTAGACGGATTAAATCCTTTCAACCTAGCTACTAAAACATATGCTCCGCTAACAGTAGGAACAGCATAGTTGTTTGAATGAGTAGCGGTAGCTGTTGTTGATACACCAAATCCAGTAGTTATATTTCCAGCTGCACCTGTGCCTAGTAAAGCATTCGTTCCAAAACCTGATATTGAAACAGTATTTGGATAATTTGAATTTTGAAGAGCTACTGTTGGTATTGAAGCACGCATCCATATCCAAACATCGCTAGAATTCCAGTTTTGTATTTGACCTTGCCACACGGGTAAGCCTGATTGGGCTCTAGTGTCTAAACTTGTATTTGAGTTTCCTGCAAATCCTGTTCCTGATGAATAAGGCGTATTGACAACCCATCCCCAATAAGACGCCGCTCCAACAGTATACCCTATTGTTGTGAAAGTAGAATCACCTAAGTTATCTGTTAGTTTGATGTAATAGTCGTAGGATCCTGCATTAGCAACTGCTGTACTTTTTACACCTGTTAATCTAAATCCTAGCTTATCTGCCTTACTGCTGTCTGCTGGGTTGACAAAGTTATATTGACTAGTCATTTCAGCTATGTTAGCTATAGGGTTTGTAGATCCTGAGCTTCCAGGAAATGTACCATAAAAAGTCTCAGCTCCTTGAGTGTTTGTATATCTAGCACCTTCTAAAGACCATCCATAACTTGTTGTATTAAACACAGTCCAGTTAGCGTCTGCAGGACTTGTTAATGGATCCGCAGCACTACCGTTTGCTCCTCTTGGCGTTAGTATATTGTAGAAATCAAATCCGCTACTGTATATAATACCATCTACTATAATTTGAGTAGACGATGAATCAGAATTTTCTGTTATTGTAAGAACTGTAGGAGGATTTGAAATTACAGGTGCATCATTTAATAACTGTATATTTATTATTTCTTCAGTATCAACTCCACCTCTAGACCATCTTAATGTTATTTGAAAATTACCACGATATTGTACGTCGTATAAGTTTTCAGAAGGACCTCCAGCATAAAAGCCAGTAGGGTCATTTGGTCCTGCTGCTGTTTTTATATGCCAACTACCAGTAGTTGTTCCTGATTCTATACCGAATCTACTAATGTAATTTATACTTGTATCGATTGATTGAGTACTAGGATTTTCAGAATAAACACTTAGAATACTACATGTAGCATCTGTTACTATCTGTGATCCAATTGTAGGAAAAAAGTCACCAGTAATTATAGTACCCGTAGCGTCGTTCTCGCTAAAAGCTACAACCACGCTATCAAAAGTAGATCCGTTTATTTCATCACCTTCATTTTGTATTTCTATATTTAAATCAGATATTAACTGAGCTGAGGATGTTTCATAGAACAATTCCAGTTGAGATACAAATGGAGATGTCTCGTAAACAGCTAAACTCATATTTTCAGGATATGGATCTACAGGTCCTGAATACTCTATAACTGGTAATCCTACAGGTTTTTGAGTTGATATTTTAGCTATATAAGGTTTAGTGTCAAAATCATAAACAGCGAATTCATTAACATCGCCAGCTCCTGTTGTTGTGGTTAATCCTGGAAAAATATCTTCTACTGTACCAACTAAGTCAACTGAATCAGGTGAGTTAGATGGATCAAATTGTTCAGTTTTTGTAATATAAGGAGCTACCCCAACCGGAGCCATGTTGACTACTCGAGGAAACATTGTTTCATCCGACGTAAACTGGTTTTGTAAGGGACCTACTTCTTGTAGATTTCTAGGAACTTTGTTTATATTGTCAGAAACTAGTGTTATAAAAGCTGTCTCACCTTGCTCTAAAGTAGAACCTGATAAAGGATATCCATTTACTATTCCAGGTAAGTATACGTTATAGTAGTCTTGTTGTTGCTGTTTTACGCCTAACCTATAAGTATAGAAGCCGTTTACATTTATATCATAAGTTGCAAATGTTTTAACTGTGTTTGGCGTTACTGTAGGCTCTGGTCTTGTTTCTGTTGTATTTGAAAATAAATATCTTACAGCTACTTCTTCTTTTGTAGTTAAAGATAATTCTGTAGAAACACCTCCTGGATTATTAGGTGTTACGCTAGTTATTTCAGTGTAATCGATGTATTGGCCCGATAGTTTTCTACCAATTGCAAAATAATCTTGATATGTTGTCGCAAAGTTAGCAAATAATGGCCTTGATGCGTTTGATGAACCTGTTCTATATTTATATAGTTTTTCTGAAGAAAATAATATTTCTATTTTTACATTAAAGCCAGAAGGTATTGCGCCATGAGCTGTAGTAAAATTTATTTGAACCTTGCCGGAAGTATCTACAACCGTGTAGTCTGTAGTTATTTCTTTTAATATCCATCCATTACCTTCGTTTACAAAAACATTTAGTGTATTGTTAGCGTCTGTAGCGTCGGCATAACTAAGAACTGATAAAAAAACAGTAGCATCTGTCGATGTAAAGTATTGGTAGCTATCGCTTTCAAAGAAAGGATCTTCAGCTCCAGTCGTTTCATCAAAGTCTACTGAATAGTAATTAGGTACTGCATAATTATTCGCGCTTATAGGATGTTGAAAATTAACGGCTAGTGTATCTCCTGGCCAGCTAGCTACATTCCCTGTGAATTGAAGAGTGTTATAATCAGAGTAAACATTAGATCCAGGTTGAGGATCTCCGTTTACATCTAAAAGACCATCATAGTTAGAGAGCACCACGTCAGTTTGTCTACCGTACTTATCAGCAAGAATAACACCTACTTGGTAGTTTCTATTTTGTTTAAGTGAATGCTGAGGGTACTCTGTAAATTGTTGACTGCTTTTGTCTTCAACGCTTACATAGTAATCTAAACCAGCAGGAGCATCATAACTTTCTGCATAATTAGAATATATTATTCTATTACCTACAGATTCTTGAGCTAAAGATCTAACAGGAACTTTATCATAAACTCTTGTAGTTTCAAAAGCTGGTAAAGTGTTTATTGGCTTAGTTGATTGATAATTATATTGATATATATTAGTGTAATTCAAGCTAGCTATAAAGTCTGAATTAACTTTTATTTTTTCTAATATTTGATATACTTGCTTGTCTGATTCTGTAAATATTATTTCTATACCCTTTATCTTGTATTCATTTATTATATCTATACAAGGTAATTTTATATTTAATACCGCATTGTTTATGGAATTTTGCATAAACTCTACTACAGTAGAAACAAAAGCATTAGTTTCATCATCATTTAAAAACTCACCATTTTGTTCTGGTATAAATACGTCTTGACTGAAGGGTGCGATAACAGAATATTCATTATCATCAAATTTAAATCTGTAGCTAAATTTTACAAACTTGTCTTTTATTAATTCAGGGTCACCATTCCACCCGTTATAATTATTGTCTTTTATTACTCTAACTGAATATCCTTGGTTTACATTAGCTGTAGTTGTTGTCGGTATTGCATTTGTATCATCAAAAGCAACATAAGAAGCGGCTCCTGAAGCTATAGCACTACTAGTCCAAAACCTAGTTTCTGTTGTAAGCCCTGAAAAATCAGTGGTACTAGCTTCTCTAATACCTGCTGGCTTTATATTTAATCCATTTACGTTTGTACCTGTAGGAGAATTCCACAAATCAGTACTTTTATATGAATTAGCATCTGTACCTGACGTGCTTATAATTTGAGCCCAATCAGCATCACTAGGTATAGAGAAACCAACTGGAGCTAGTCCTCTAGAATCTATTACAGCATATTTGTTATAAAGAATACCATAAGTAACTTCGTTACCTATATAACTATCGTAGTAAGCAAAACAACCTTCTCCAGCTGTAGTAGCTGCGTTCCAGCTAGCTAGAGTTTGAGCTTCAGTTATAGGATCTCCGTTTACGTATTTTGTTACACTTATGTTAGAATCACTTACCTCGAACACGCCAACAGGAACTGTTTCAATATCAGATGCATTAGTCATTGTTGAGGGAAGATTGGTAAATTCTGGAGTATAATTATTAGATAAATTAGCTCTTAAATTAATATACTCAGGTGCAAATATTGGAGCAAATTTAGCTACAGATATTTGATCTTCGTTTGTGTAGTATGATGAAGATTTTTCTATGTTTATTTTTCTAGGTTGATTCCTATTGTCTGTGAAAAACAAAAGTGTTTCAATTAAGTTAACACCTATTATTTGATTTAGTGAAGAAAAGTTAAGCCAAGAGCCTTCGATTAAAACTGCATTAGTGTTAGTAGTTGAATTATAAGCACATATTTGATGCAGGCTATTAGCTGGAGCTTCCGATACTTGGTGGTGATCTGTTCTAAAATAATAAACAACACCATTAGAGTCGTCTACAAAATATCCTATTATCTTAGCAGAAGTATTATCGCTGTTTACAACCCTTAAATTTCCTAGTATTGATTCTAAAGCACCTACATCAGATCCTTCTGATCTGCTTAAAGATAAATTATTGGCCTCCCTGTATTCACCTTTAGGTAATATTCTAGAGTCAAGATCTTGATTCATCTTGCCCTTTAAAAACGAGTTTTTAATTTCAGCCATTTAATTTAATGTTTTAACCATTTAGATTTACCTCTCATTACTTGAACTATTTCGTCAAGTTTTATATTTGATAATCTTATTTTAGCGTTTCTTAATTTAGCACTTCTCTCTTGCTTTAATCTTCTGACTATATATTCAGGTTGGTTTATCCTAGAAGCTATGATAGCGTGGCTTATATGAGCATATAGAGCCTCTTCAGCTAACTTAGGTACTTTAGTTTCCATATCAGAAGCTAATCCATCAGATATATACTCTAAAACTATAAGCGCACCGGCTAAATTACTTGAAAAAGACATTTTACCTTCTCTATTATTTATAGTAAACCATCCGTTTACTTGAGCATACTGAGGATCTAATCCGTAGTTTTGACCTAAAAGTTGCTCATCCCATCCCCAACTGTCATACCCTTGGTTATATAAATCTTCTGGGTTGTCTTGATTTATCAAGGTATCGTCAGCAGTTCTCCATCGTTCCTCTGTTATCGATGTTCCTTCAACGTTGTTACCAAAATTATCCTGCGTTGGTACACCTTTAGAGTCTTGTATAGGGTTTTCAAATGGGTTTGTAGTTAAATTATTTGCAGGATATATAGGTCTTTTAACACCTAACTTATCTATCCAAGATACCTTTGTGTAGTTTACATAATCTTGCGGTATCACAACGCTTAATTCAGGTGGTATATTTAACTCTTGTGATTTAATACTTTTTAATGTATCATAACTGAACTCTTGTAATCCACGTTTTGCGTGAAAGATGAGATCTGTTCTATTACAACTAGGTATTAATTTACCTGCACCAACGTAAGCTATTTGAAAATTGTTTATTATATCCTCTAAAGATATATAACTATAACTACCGTAATTTTCTTCAACAGTATTACCGTAAGCATCTCTGTTTCCATATTCGCCACCACTTAATATTTTTAATTGAACAACCACACTTGTGTTAGCTGCTAAATTACCCGTGAACGTTATAGTATTACCTAATACGGTATAAGCGGAAGTGTATTCTGTATATGTTAAAACACCGGCATTTGCGGTGTATAATTTGAAATTGTTTAAAGCGTAGTTTGGTTGTAATGGGTCATAGCTACCAAGTACTAGGTCTGTATCAAACGTAGTGGTAAATGCTTGACCTGCCCCAGCTGCAGATAAAAACTTTTGTACACCTGCGTAATATTGCTGATTATTTTCTGTAATTAAGCCCATGTATTATTAAGATTTTGCGTTTTGTTCTTCTTGTTGTATTTGCTGAGATGCTACTTGTATTATGGTAGGGTCTTTTATTACTACACCAGCGTATAAAAGCACTCTGGTTATAACGTTAGTTTGCTCAGATATGTTTAGTTCAAAGTCTACAGAATTACTTTCATCATATTCGTAGTATCCGTTTGTTGATGTAAAGTTCCAAACAACATTTTTTGGCTTTCTAAGGAAAGAAGCTTTAACTCCATTGGTTATGCTTGAAGGACTTATAAAAAGTAAATTACTTTCGTATAAGTAAACAGGGTAATTCTTTGAGGGTGCTGTTAATTTTGATTTATTTATATTGTAGTAATCAATTCTTTGTAACCTTTCTATTTCGTTTGGGTGACTGGCGCCTGGTTTTTGGTAAGTAATAGTGCCTAATCTATAAAAAGAAAATTGACTTGAAGTAGGATCATCATTGTATACAACTGTACTTCCTGTTGTATCATCTGTGGTTGGTAGGCTAAATTTACCATTACCAAAAGCACAATCGCCTATACATTTAAATGTGGATATGTTATCATCTATATCAATCTGTCTATTACTATAGTCAAAATCAGCTTGAGGTACCCTTAATTGTTGGTTTAAGTCTTCAAAGTATCTTTCAAATATATCTAATTGAACCTGAGTAGATGTTTTGTTAAACTCATCAGGGGTTATATACCCGCGTTGCTCTTGATTAAGTATTAGTAAAACAGTTTTGTATACACTATCTACATTTATAGCCATTATTTATTTTTTTATTATAATACCAGCCAGCCACGGAAAGTGACCAGCTAATATTAATATTACATGTTATTCTAAGTTTTTCTCTACTGACCTATAAACTTCTACACCTTCGTCGGTTTTAAAGTAAGCTGCCATTGCAGAGTAAGGATTTTCATCAAAAGGTACAGTCATTAATTTTCTACCGTTTGATCCCCAAGTAAATGTTCTTTGATCTTGTGACA
>Ga0233444_10002653_pt1 | contig 18550 bp, 11 predicted proteins | sample SI_124_October20_6_FD_182792 | JGI IMG/M metagenome (GOLD analysis project Ga0233444, IMG submission 182792) | Seawater microbial communities from Saanich Inlet, British Columbia, Canada - SI_124_October2016_10_MG | ecosystem: Environmental > Aquatic > Marine > Inlet | place: Canada: British... | reverse complement strand
TGGCCTTTAGTACAGCCGCACCTGATAATTGGGTATCAGTCGGGGTGTCATTCACCGGATTGACCGTAATGGTCATCGTTGCCGATGCGGATTTTCCATCCCCCGAATCAACAGGACTATCGGCATTATAGGTTTGGCCTTTTTTCTTGGCCTCAACCTGATAGGTCAGTTGTGCATCGCCGCTTTGGTCAGCACCGGGGGTGAAAGTAAAGACACCGCCCCGCACCCAAGCCGCAGTGATCTTCTGATTTTCTAAGACCGTGACTATAGCGCCGATATTGTAGGTTGTGCCACCGTAACTGATTCCATTTTCTGCGGCTACGAATGTAAGCGTGCCTCTATTTGCGCCAGAACCCAGCAGGCTCAGTGACGTAAAGGTGATCGCGCCAATTTCCTCGTCGGTTTCTGAGTCAGAAAAACCCAAATCAATCAGTGAAATTTCCCGTGATGTGTCTTCATCCATGGATAAATTAACGGGTGCTGCCGAGGGGCGACCACCACCATAGGTTTCAGCCTGCTCTATCTGATGCTGAACTTCGGATTCGGATTTCAAACCGACAACATTATCCACCGTCTGCTTTGGATTATTATCATCCTTGTTATTTTCAATGACCTTATTGATCTCACCTACAAGCTTTTTAATAGCCTCGCTGGCCTTTACTGCCGTTGATCTGTTAGGTGTCGAATCTTCGCTGACAAACCGTTCCAAAGTTGCCATGACACGTATTGCAATTTTTTCAATGGCGTTTGATTTTGCATCAAAACCATCCATCATAGCTTCTGGCACTAACCGATAATTCAAATGCGTCAGTATATCATTGATTGTGATCCCCGAATCCGGGAATAGAAGATCAAGAACGTCCTGTTGCGCGCTAGAATCCACACGAGCCAGTAATGTTGTCAAAGGCGAAGAAAACGCAGCTGACTGACCTGATAAAGAACGTACGGAACCAACCGTATAGACCTCGCCTGTCATCGCATCAACTGCGCCTGTCAAATCCGCCTCATAGCCATAGGTCGCAAGCTGTACACGCTGTGCCGGAGTCAGGTTGGAAATATCAAACTGACCATTTACATCCGTTACGATGTGCTTGCCCTCGCTATCAAGCAAAGGCACACGGTTTCCATCCTTATCCAACAAATAGATTTTTGCTCCACGTGGCAGACCCTTTGATACCTGACCCGTATTGCCAAGCACGTTTGCAAGCGCTTTTTGCGTTTCGCTAAGCGTATTCTTGACTTCAGCTAGCTCTGCGGGATCTGCTGTCCTGTCACCAGCGACGTTTCCGCCTGGCACTTTCACAGGATCACCCGGTACTTCCTTAGTTACCGGCCTATCGACATAGGAGGTGCCACCACCACAGGCGGCAAGGCCAATACCCAGCAATGTCCAAACAATGCCGGTACCCGCCGCTTCAGCACCTTTTTTTAACGGCACGCCTTTTGATGACATGCCTTTTGATGACATGCCTTTTGATGACATGCCTTTTGATGACATGCCTTTCAGGGCCTTATGCTTGGCCGCGCTGTTGGCGACCAGTTCCTGTTTCGCCATTGCCTTCATCGTTGTTTCTTTTGACAAGGCCGCTTTACCAACGCGGTTTGTCGCCGTTTTCTTGGCTGATTTTTTAGCAGTTGGCTTTTTCGCACTAACAGAATTAACCGTGGCTTTGGCCCCGGCTGTTTGTTTGTTCTGATCGCTATCCGTCCGCTTTGCGCGGGCGACGGCGATGCCCGGCGGGGACACTTTCGGCTTGCGCTTATCAGCCACAGATTTCGTTTTTCCACGTTTTTTAGACATGGTTCCCGACTTGGCTTTCTTAGACTTAGCTTTTACTGTTCCCTGATGCTCAACAACTGTATCTTCGTCAATCTGTTCAGCATTGTAATCGTCAGGTGAATAGCGATCTGAATTTGTCATAAATAACTCCGTTGGATAAATCCGAGTTTGGGTTTTAAACACTCCCTCAGCCCTGAAGTTACGCGACACTTCTTAAAAAAAAGTTAATGAAAACAAAAAAACTTCGGTTTTTTCGCATTCAAATTAAAAAAATAGAAATTTAAGGAAAATTTTAGAATCAATCAAAAAGCCATTTTCTGGCTTAGCTAGACAGTCATCGGCGCTTTGGCACAGACATCACATCAGGCTATCTGTTCGGCGCTGGCTAGATATTTATGATTTTGGACCAAGGTGACCTTGACCAAGGAGACCGTGGACCAAGGTGACGCGATATTTTAGCCGCGTAAGACAGCGCCGCAATTTTTAGCCGCTAGTTCAATCACCGAAGCCGAAATTTTTTCAATCTCGTCATCGGTCAGCGTGGCCTTGGTCGGGCTAAGCGTAATGGTGATGGCCACCGATTTTTTGCCCGCATCGATATTGTCGCCCTGATATAGATCAAAAACGCGCATATCAGCCAATAATGAACCGGCACCAGATTTTACGGCGCGAAGCAGATCACCCACGGCAACCGTTTCATCAACGATAAAGGCAAAGTCGCGCGAAACTGGCTGGAATACAGACATTGTCAGCAATGATCTGGCGGGGCCTTTTGATTTGGGCATCGGCACATCATCAACATGGATTTCAAAACCAACGGCAGTACCACGTAACCCAAAGGTTTTGGCGATGCGCGGATGAAGTTCGCCAAAGCTGGCCAGCTTTGTGCGTCCCTGAATCAAGCTACCGGAACGACCAGGATGGAAATAGTCTGGCGCTTCGGCAGTGGTCTGGATACCTGCCGCGCGGATTCCAAGTGCGGCCAGCGCGGCTTCGGCATCAGCCTTGGCATCAAACACATCAACTGTACGCATGGTGCCATGCCATTCGCGCGGCGCGCTTGCCCCATGGCGAATACCACTACAGGCTGTTCTTTGTTCGTCAGGCTTATCACCCAGAAATACGGGACCTATTTCGAACATGGCCACATCCGATTCGCCGCGATCTTGATTGCGCGCGGTGGCGGCCAGCAAATTCGGCAAAATAGACGGGCGCATATCGGACAGATCAGCACTGATCGGATTAACCAGCTTTAGATGCTCCGCACCACCGCCAAAAGCCTGTGCGTGCGTTTCCGACAAAAATGAAAAGGTCACAGCTTCCATCAAACCGCGACCAGCCAATGCCCGACGTGTCCGGAATAACCGCGCCTGTGCCGGGGATAATGATGGTTGCGCCACCACATGTTCACGCGGCAGATGTGCCATTGTCAGATTGTCATAACCGTGGATACGTGCCACTTCTTCGACCAGATCGGCAGCACCATCAATGTCGCCGCGCCAAGCTGGTGGGCTGACTGTCCATCCCCCATCAGCAGTGTTTACAGTAAAACCAAGCGTTTCGAGAATTTGCTGTTGCGTGGCCAAAGGCACATCCATGCCAGTCAGATTTTTCACCTTATCATGAGCAAGGAAAATCTCGCGCTCCCAATTGGCTCCATTACCAGCGATTTCAATATGGCTGGCCTCACCGCCACAGATCGACAGAACCAGCCGTGCGACGTGCCCCTGCACCCAGTCCGGCGAGGTCACATCCAGCCCACGCTCAAACCGATAACGAGCGTCCGAGTTAATGTTCAGCTTACGCGCGGTGGTCGCCACCGAAATCGGATCAAAGATCGCCATCTCAAGGAACATTTCGGTGGTGTCATCACTCACACCCGTGCGCTCGCCGCCCATAATGCCAGCAAGATCATCAGCGCCATGACCGTCGGCGATGATGCACATGCTACTGTCTAATTCATATTCTTTCTCATTAAGCGCGGTCAGCGTTTCACCATCTTTTGCCGGACGGATCGTCAATGTGTCACCATTGATCTTGGCAACATCATAAGCATGAAGCGGACGGCCAAGATCGATCATCACATAATTGGTGACATCAACCAGTGCATTTATCGGACGCTGGCCAACAGCATTAAGACGTCCCGCCATCCAGCTTGGGCTGGCGCCGTTCTTCAAGCCACGGAAACCGCGCCCCGTGACACGTGGACAAAATGCTTCTGCCGCTGGATCAATCGCCCATTTTACAGGACTGTCATAACTGCCATCATGCACGCCAAAATCAACATCTTTTAGGACGCCATAGCCAGCCGCCGCCAGATCACGGGCAACACCACGTACACCTAGACAATCAGCGCGGTTTGGTGTGATGGCAATCTCAATGACCGGATCATCAAGCCCCGCATAAGGCGCAAAGGCCGCACCAACTGGCGCATCAGCAGGCAGATCGATAATGCCATCATGTTCATCGGACAGTTGCATTTCGCGCTCGGAACACAACATACCATTTGAAGCCTCGCCGCGGATTTCACCGACTTTTAAAGTCAGATCAATGCCAGGCACATAGGCACCCGCAGGGGCAAACACGCCCTTCATGCCAGCCCGGGCATTAGGCGCACCGCAGACCACCTGAATCGGATCGCCGGATCCGGTATTGACCATGCAAACACGCAATTTGTCGGCATTGGGATGCTGTTCTGCCGATATCACCTCGGCAATGGTAAAAGGTGCCAGTGCCGCCGCACGGTCGGTTACCGACTCTACTTCAAGACCAAGCATCGGTAGGATTTCAAGTATCTCGTCTAGGCTACGGTCAGTATCAAGATGGTCAAATAACCAGTCACGGGTAAATTTCATCAGACGCTTCCTCCGACCAAGCCAGCGTGAATCGAAGGCGCATCAAACGGCAAAAACCCATAATGCCGCATCCAGCGCAAATCACTGTCATAGAATGTCCGCAAGTCAGGAATGCCATATTTCAGCATGGCAATGCGTTCGATTCCCATGCCGAAGGCAAACCCCTGATATTTGTCAGGGTCATAACCACAATTTTCCAGCACACGGGGATTCACCATGCCGGAACCCAAAATTTCCAGCCAGTCATCACCAGCGCCAATTTTCAAACCGCCACCATCGCGCGAACAGCCAATATCAACTTCGGCAGACGGCTCGGTAAAGGGGAAATAGCTGGGGCGGAACCGTACCGGCAAATCATCAACACCAAAGAAAGTACGGCAAAAATCAATCAAGCAGCCTTTTAAATGCCCCATATGGATACCATCACCAATCACCAGCCCTTCGCATTGATGAAACATCGGCGAATGCGTTGCGTCATGATCCGAGCGATAGGTGCGCCCAGGCACAATAATCCGAATAGGCGGTTCGCTGGCTTCCATTGTGCGTATCTGTACCGGCGACGTATGCGTGCGCAACACCTTGCGTTTGCCATCAGCATCGGGCGGCAGATAAAAGGTATCATGTTCCTGACGTGCTGGATGCTCTTCGGGAATATTCAGGGCGGTAAAATTATAATAATCAGATTCGATGTCAGGGCCTTCGGCAACGGTGAAGCCCATTTCGGCAAAAATTGCGACGACTTCCTCAATCGTGCGTGATAACGGATGCAAGCGAGCATCCATATGTGGACGCGATGGCAAAGTCACATCAACGCGCTGGGCGGTTAGCTTTTCGGCAAGCGCGGCGTCTGCCAACATTGTCTGTCGCGCATCAATCGCACTGGCAATGGTATCTTTCAGAACGTTTAGATCCTGACCTGCCTGTTTGCGCGCTTCAGGCTCCATACCACCAAGGTCCCGCATCATCAGCGAAACACGGCCTTTTTTACCTAGTGACTCGATACGCACAGTTTCCAGCGCTTCGAGCGTGTCAGCTGTCTGTATAGTTGCCAGAATTTCCGATGAAAGGCTTTCCAGATTTTGCATAATATCCGTTCCAGCAAAGTTTATATCATCACAGCAAGGGCGATAAATAGTCAGGTCAAAATAGAACAGGCCGCCGCCTTGAACCACCAAATAATGATCTGGCGACGTTCAAAGCTGCGGCCTGAATATTCAGGTATGAAGCGTACCTTAGCTTGCCGCGCGTGAACGTTCCACCAACGCGGTAAAGGCCGCTGGTTCATTCACGGCAAGATCAGCAAGCATCTTGCGGTCAATTTCGATTCCAGCCTTGATCAGACCACCCATCATCTGTGAATAGGTGATGCCATGAATACGAGCAGCCGCGTTGATTCGCTGAATCCACAAAGCGCGGAACTCGCGCTTACGAACCCGGCGGTCGCGATACGCATATTGGCGGGCTTTATCAACCGCCTGCGTAGCTGTCCGAAATGTATTTTTACGACGACCATAATAGCCTTTGGCAGCCTTGATGACTTTGCCGTGGCGAGCATGGGTTGTAGTGCCTCTTTTAACGCGTGCCATGTATCAGCTCCCTTATGCGTATGGAATGAAACGTTTTACAATGCGTGCATCGGCATCACTCAAAATCATGGTGCCACGCGCTTTGCGTTTCATTTTCTGGGAACGACGGCGGAGATTGTGGCTGAGAAACGCGGCCGAGCCACGAACTTTGCCACTTGCGGTCAGGCGAAAGCGTTTTTTCGCACCGCTTTTGGTCTTCATCTTGGGCATTTTGACCTCTTTCTTCATAAAGGTGACCTGCATATCATGAACCCCATATCCTAAGCGAGGGTCGGTCAGTCAGGCAATAAGCCGGCCGGGCATGCCCTGTTGTTTCAGGCCCGGACGCGACATCAAACGCGAAGCGGCGTTTATAGGCGGATTACGCCGGGGAATCAACCCTGTTGATGCGGGAATATATCATCACATCAAATCATCCGCATTAACCGCAAATTAACCTGCGCTCTTTATAATCAAATTTGGTCAATATTGATCGATCTGAACGCAGAGTGCTGTCAGCAGAGTGCTGTCAAAGGATTTCAAAATTACAGCAAAAAGGGGCAAATGAATTTGCCCCTTAGTTAAGCTGGATAGTTCTGTTTTATTTTGGGGCGATAACCATAATCATCTGACGGCCTTCCATCTTTGGATGGGATTCAACCTTTGCCACTTCCTCGGTTTCATCGCGCACACGCTTGAGAACAATGGCGCCTAATTCCTGATGCGCCATTTCACGGCCACGGAAACGCAAGGTAACCTTTACCTTATCGCCAGAACCCAGAAACTTGTTCACAGCGCGCATTTTGACCTGATAGTCATGCTCGTCAATATTCGGCCGGAGCTTAATTTCTTTTACTTCGATGATTTTCTGCTTTTTACGCGTCTCATTGGCACGTTTTTGCGCTTCATATTTATATTTGCCATAATCAAGAATTTTGCATACGGGAGGATCAACATTTGGCTGAACCTCAACCAGATCAAGGCCGAAATCTTCGGCCTTGTTAATTGCATCGCGGGTGTCGAGAACCCCTAGCTGACCGCCATCGGGATCAATGCAGCGTACTTGTGGTGCTCTAATAGCGCCATTCACGCGCGGGCCATCTTGTGCTGGTGGCACATTACTATGTGGACGTACTATCTAAACTTCTCCTGTTTTTGTCAAAACGCTACGGCTTATTGACGTTTAAAATTTCGTTGAGTATTTTTGTTAACACCTTAACACGCCGTAATATAGGAATTTATTAACAAAACCAGCGTGATTGTGCCAGTTTTTTTAATTTTTACCACTTTTGTTCCGATTTCTGGTGATTCGCATTCGGGATCATTGCCCTTGCAGGTCAGGAGCCAAACTTTCATCGCGCAACATTTCAAGTGCCTGATTCATATCCAGATCGGTCTGGTCATTCGAGCCAAGTCGACGCAAGGCAACAGTACCAGCGTCAGCTTCACGGCCGCCAACAGCCAGAATAAAAGGCACTTTCATGACGCTATGTTCGCGAACCTTATAACTGATTTTCTCGTTACGAAAATCGCGTTCCACCCGTAGACCCATCGCCTCGGCAGTGTGGGCGACCTGTTCGGCATAGTCATTCGCGCTATCAGTAATAGACGCAACAACAATCTGGACAGGCGCAAGCCAGTTTGGCATCCGCCCAGAATATTGTTCAATCAAAATACCAATCCATCTTTCCATTGAACCAAGTATGGCGCGATGAAGCATAACCGGACGGTGCCGGTTGCCATCTTCGCCAACATATTCGGCATCCAGACGTTCAGGTAGCACAAAATCCACCTGCAAGGTGCCGCATTGCCAGTCACGACCAATCGCGTCACGCAGAACAAATTCCAGCTTTGGCCCATAAAAAGCGCCTTCACCCGGATTCAGTGTTGTCTCAAGTTTGGCAGCGCTACATGCGTCGGTAAGGGCGCTTTCGGCCTTATCCCATGTTGCGTCATCTCCGGCGCGCACTTCAGGGCGATCAGAAAATTTCACCCGCACATCGGTAAAGCCAAAATCTGCATAGATTGATTGCAGCAATGCACAGAATTTTACCGATTCTTCGGTAATCTGGTCTTCAGTACAGAATATATGGGCATCATCCTGAGTAAAGGCACGCACCCGCATAATCCCATGCAACGCCCCTGATGGTTCGTTGCGATGGCACGATCCAAATTCGGCCATGCGTAACGGCAAGTCGCGATAAGATTTTATACCCTGCCGGAAAATCTGCACATGACATGGACAGTTCATCGGCTTTAGCGCCAAAGTTCGCTCGTCTTCAGATTGTGCGGTGAACATATTTTCACGAAATTTATCCCAATGCCCTGATGCTTCCCACAAGGTGCGATCTACAAGCTGAGGCGTTTTCACCTCACCATAACCAGCCTGTTCAAGCCGACGGCGCACATAGGACTCAATCTCCCGATAGACAAACCAGCCTTTTGAATGCCAGAACACCGATCCGGCGGCCTCTTCTTGCAGATGGAACATATCTAGCTGTTTGCCAAGTTTGCGATGGTCACGCTTTTCGGCTTCTTCAAGCATATGTAGATAGGCGTTTAGCTCTTTTTCCGTGCGCCAGGCGGTACCATAAATTCGCTGTAGCATGGGCCGATTTGAATCACCACGCCAGTAAGCACCAGCGACTTTCATCAGTTTGAAGGCGTGTCCAAGTTTGCCCGTTGATGGCAAATGTGGCCCACGACATAGGTCGATAAAATTGCCTTGTTTATAAAAGGTGACGGTTTCTTCTGCCGGAATGGCCGCCACAAGTTCAACCTTGAATGGCTCGCTATTTTTTTCATAGAACGCAACAGCCTCATCGCGTGTCCAGACATCACGAATAATGGCTTCATCACGATCAACAATCTCATGCATGCGTTTTTCAATTGATGCCAAATCATCTTCGGAGAATGCCGTCTCGCGATGAAAGTCGTAATAAAAGCCATTTTCTATAGATGGCCCGATCGTGACTTGTGTTTCAGGATATAGTTCCAACACAGCTTCAGCCATAACATGCGCGCAATCATGTCGGAGCAAAGCCAGAGCGGCATCATCCTTGGCTGTTATCAAGGCCATATTGACGTCGGCATCTACAGGACGCGTCAAATCCCATTCTTGGCCATCAACCACAGCCAGCAAAGCCGCTTTGGCAAGGCCCGGACCAATATCTGCAGCCACATCTGCCGGTGTTACCGGCATATCAAAGGAACGAACAGATCCATCAGGAAGGGTAATATTTGGCATGTAACCTTTTCACAATCTTTAATCCGGTACGCCTTTTTACAAGGCGCGCATAGTAACTTTAGGGTCGAGATGCTACCTGTTGACGCCAGCAAACTCAAGTCAAGAGCGACAATTAGCCCTTTGTCGTAACCTGTGATTTTTGCAGAATTCGACGATATATTTTTACTGTTTCATTACACATACGCGTTGTCGAAAAACTTCGCTCAATATGCGCACGTGACTTGTCTGCCAATAATTGTCGCTCAGGACCTTGCAATTCCAATGCCTGTCGAATATAGGCGGCCAAACTTTCTGCATCCCCTGGTGTTGCAAGCCAGCCTGTCTGGCCATGCTTGATCGATTCAACGGCACCGCCGTGGTCAAAGGCAACAACTGGTCGTCCCATCGCCTGCGCTTCAAGGGCAACGCGGCCAAACGGCTCAGGGGTAATCGATGGCATAACAACTACATCCGCAACCATCAAGGCAGCTGGCATGTCATCAACCGCATGCGACAAGCGAAACCGCCCTTCAAGCCCCTGATCGACACCATGTTTGGTAATTCTGTCAATAAAGCCTTGCTTGCCATCGGCAGCACCAACAAACAAACAGATAAATGGCAGATCTTTTATCAAGGCCAGCGCATCAAGCAAAGCTTCGTGCCCTTTCCACAAAGTTGGACGCGCGGGCAACATCACCACCGGCATTTCTTCAGGTAATGCGACCGAGTCTGCAAAATTAATGATCCGCGTCTGGTTAACCGCCTGTGGATCAAAGACATCGATGTCAACGCCACGATGAATAACCGACATGCGTTCTTCTACACCTATAAATTGGCTGGTGATAAGTTGTTTTATATATTTAGAAATGGCAATCACATGATCGACTTTGACAAGTTTGCCGTTATATATCCGTTTTAAGATGGAGTAGGCCTGAAAGCGACCATGAACGGTACTAACTGTTGGAATGCGAAGTTTTTTGGCAACGGGTAATGCAATCCAGGCTGGCGCGCGTGATCGCACATGCACAATATGTGCGTTCTCATCCTGTAAAATCGACTGTAACTTGCGGCGGATAGAACCCCATTTCAAAGGATTCTTCACATTCACCGGCAAGGTGTGATGGGTTGCCCCACAACGTACAATATGACGCTCAAGCGGGCCACCCGACGAAATCACTACGGCGTGGCCACCAGCCTTTTCGATAGCTTGCGCCATTTCGACAGTGCCACGTTCGACACCACCACGATCAAGAGCTGGTAAAATCTGTACAATTACAGGCCGCTTTTCCAAAGGCGTGTTAGATTTACTTAAGCGAGGTGTATTAGCCATAAATTCAATGAACTTTTCGATCAAAATGTCTAAGATACTTGGAATTCATAACGACGATTAGAGTTAATGACAATGGATGAACCTGACTTTCTTTATATTAATGACAAACAGCGCATAGCCTATCATAAAATTGATGGGAAAAAGCCAGGCATCATTTTTCTATGTGGGCATGGTTCGGACATGAACGGCACCAAATCCATCTACATGGAAAATTGGGCACGCAAACATGGACATGGCTTTATCCGGTTCGATTATCGTGGTCACGGTCAATCTGATGGTAATTTTCTGGATCTGGGGATTTCCGACTGGACCGAAGATGCGCTGGCCGTTATCGAACAGCTGACAGATGGACAGCAGGTTCTGGTTGGGTCATCGCTTGGAGGCTGGATCATGCTCAATGCAGCTTGTGCGCGGCCTGATCGGATTGCGGGATTGATTGGCATTGCCGCTGCGCCTGATTTCACCAAAGAGCTGATCTGGGATACGCTAGATGCGGATGCGCAATTGGCGATGAAACAAACCGGTCATCTTTTGGTTCCAAGCCCCTATGCCGACGAACCCGTTATCTATCCCTATCATTTGGTTGAAGATGGTGCGGCGCATTTACACCTTCAAGGCGGTACAATCAATATCACCACACCAGTTCGTCTGCTTCATGGCATGCAGGATGAAGAAGTGCCGTGGAACACGGCCTGCCGCATTATGGAAAAGCTTGCCGCTGATGATGTGATTTTGCATCTAGACAAAGCCGCGGCGCATCGTTTTTCTGAGCCAGCCCAACTTGACATGCTGGGACAAACAGCCACTGATTTACTAGCTTGTATAAATAAAACAAAATTATAGGTTTGATAGCGATGAATTAAAAATCGGAATTGCTGTAATGGGCTGGTGGTTTCAGGCCAATGACCTGATCTGCAAGTAATTCGCGAAATGATGGTCTGGATTTCATCTTTGCGTACCATGTTTTGGCTTCAGGATGTTTGTCCCAATTTATGTCACCTAGATAATCCAGCACCGAAAGATGCGCTGCTGCTGCCAGATCCGCCAGCGATAATTGTTTGCCCGCCAGCCAGCTTCCCTGTTCGGCAAGCCAGTCGATATATTGCATATGTATATTCAGATTGCTGAGGGCTGCACGAATCACGCCTGATGATGGTTGCCCTTCGCCAGAAAACCGTTTTATCACACGCTCGGACAAAAGAGGCGTGCCAACCTCATTGGCGAATTTGATTTCAAACCATTGCATGAGACGACGTATTTCCACCCGCGACGCAACATCACCCCATAGCAAAGACGGCGTTTCGCTTTCTTCGAGATATTCGGCAATGACCATCGCCCCCGCAATAACCCCATGATTATCGGAAACCATGACAGGAACATCGCCAGCAGGATTAAGTCGCAGAAAATCTTCACTACGTTCCCATGGTATTTCCAGTTTTGGAAGATAGACCACATTCCGCTCGGCTAGAACCAACCGGATGAAACGCGAAGCGGCAGATAGCTGATAGTGATGCAATACATGCATGAAATTCAGGACACTTTCATAATCTGAACCCGAACGGGCGTGAAGCACGATTAGCTATAACATTACATACAGTTACCCATTTCACCAGTTCAAAAGGACTATTCAGACCAGGATAAAAGACAGTGTCGTGACAAAGTCCGTTATTTAGTTGGGCGTACGGGTAAATTCTGTCCAGCAAGACTAGCAAGAAAGCCATCTTTAAGTTCAAAAAACTGAAGCCTTTCCGGCTCTATGAAACCGGGCCATTTAATCGCGTATGGCGCCGCTGGAACGAATCCAAATTTTGGATAATAATCAACTTCACCAGAAACCAGAATGGCAGGCCATGTGAATGATCTGGCATGTGAGAGACCCGCAGATACCAGTTCCTTGCCATAGCCTTTGCCGCGCAAATCAGGCCGCACAGCTAGAGGGCCAAGCAATAGAATAGGATGCGTTCCCAGCATTACTTCCCAAAACCGCAAAGATCCAACGGCAACACCATTGTCACGAAGCACAAAACACATTTCGGCTATAGGTGCGCCCGGGCGTAAATTCCATACTGAACGCGCATGCCTATCAAGGCCAAAAGCCTCGTCCATAAGGGCATCAACAATTTTGATGTCAGCTTCAGTCTGTATTGCAATTTCATACATAGCGACGCTCTATACATAGAAACCGCGCCGGAATGCAAACGAAGTTTGCAAACCGGTACAGCATATACCACTACTTTAGGCTGTCTGCTCGAGAGCTTGCCCATCATCAATGGGCTTCTCTAAAGTTGGAATTATCTCGGTTGGCACGATTTGCCAGAAATTTCCAATCTCGACATTCCATTCATTGAGCAACCGCAAAGCAAGTGCCGATTCAGTATGTTTGGCATGTTCCTCAACCAAATTGCGAAGACTATCCGCCCAATGCGTGCTGGCAATGCGGACAATTTCTAGCGTTGCCGGATTAGCCCGATCTTTGAAGGTGCCCGCCTTGTCATAGATAAAGGCCATGCCGCCTGTCATGCCAGCACCAAAATTATTGCCAACTTCGCCAAGGATTACGACCTTGCCGCCCGTCATGTATTCACAAGCATTTGATCCACTGCCTTCGACAATAGCTGTGGCACCCGAATTTCTTACACATAAACGTTCACCAGCCTTACCGGCAGCATAAAGCTGTCCCGAGGTCGCTCCATAAAGAACCGTATTGCCAATGATTGTATTTTCACTGGCCGTATAGGTTATGGCTCCTGCTGGTCGCACCACGATCATGCCACCAGACAAACCCTTGCCAACATAATCATTTGCATCACCAATCACATCAAGACGGAGCCCCTGTGTCGCAAAAGCGCCAATTGATTGACCTGCCGAACCACGAAGTCGGACTGAAATATGCCCAGGGCGCAGGCCAGTCATGCCAAAACGACGAACAATATGTGAAGATAAACGTGTTCCAATCGCGCGCTGTGTATTTTCTATGTTATAAGAAAGTTGCATCTTGGAACCATATTCCAATGCGCGACTTGCATCCTTTACCATCAAGGCATCAAGCGTATCAGGCACTTCGGTACGGGGCTTGTCGCGGGCACTGATTTCATCCTTGTCCGCGTCAGCACGCACCAAAATCGGGTTCAGATCAAGATCGTCAAGCGCCGCGTCACCCCGGCTTACCTGACTCAGCAAATCAGTCCGACCAATAACCTCTTCAAGCGACGTGAAACCAAGTGATGCCAGAATTTCCCGCACTTCTTCGGCAAGATGTGTAAATAACTGAACAACTTTTTCCGGCGTGCCTTCGAATTTTGCGCGCAGATCGTCACGCTGGGTACAGACACCTACTGGACATGTGTTTGAATGGCACTGCCGCACCATGATACAGCCCATTGCGATCAGGGATGATGTACCAATGCCATATTCATCGGCACCCAGCATGGCCGCCATCACAATGTCACGACCTGTTTTCAAACCACCATCGGTACGCAAAACAACCTTATTGCGCAAATCATTCATTGATAGTACCTGATGCACCTCGGACAGGCCCATTTCCCAAGGCAAGCCAGCATATTTAATTGATGATTGCGGACTAGCGCCGGTGCCACCACCATGACCAGACACGAGAATGGCATCCGCTTTGGCCTTGGCAACACCAGCGGCAATCGTTCCAATACCTGTTGACGCGACCAGCTTTACACACACTTTTGCATCAGGGTTAATCTGTTTGAGATCGTAGATAAGCTGGGCCAGATCCTCAATCGAATAGATATCATGATGCGGTGGTGGTGAGATCAAAGTGACCCCCGGCGTTGCATGGCGCAAACGCGCAATCAATCCATCAACCTTGATCCCAGGCAACTGCCCCCCTTCGCCTGGCTTTGCCCCTTGCGCAACTTTGATCTCGATTTCTTGGCAATTATTCAGATATTCAGCGGTAACGCCAAAGCGACCTGATGCAATCTGTTTAATGGCGCTGGATGGGTTGTCGCCATTCTCACGTAGTTTAAAACGCGACGGGTCTTCACCACCTTCACCAGAGTCCGATTTTGCCCCAATGCGGTTCATCGCAATCGATAATGTTTCATGCGCTTCAGGACTTAAGGCACCAAGCGAAATGCCCGGAGACACCAACCTTTTGCGGATATTAGTAATCGATTCGACATTTTCAATTTCAACCGCATCACCGCCAGGCTTGAAATCCATCAGGTCACGCAAATTAATGGGGCCCTGACCATCAACAAGGTTGGAATATTTTTTCCAGCTTGCAAAGGAACCTGTGTCACAGGCATGCTGCATCGCATGGATAAGCTGGCCATCAAAAGCATGCCGTTCACCAGATTTACGAAATCTGAAAAATCCACCAACAGGCAAGGTTACATTTTCATGCGCAAAGGCCTTTTGGTGCATATCCAGAATCCGCGAACGAATACCTGTCAGACCAAGCCCAGACACGCGTGATGTCATTGTTGGGAAATATTGCGCAACCAGCGCACGTGATAGACCCAGAGCTTCAAAATTATAACCGCCGCGATAAGACGCAATAATCGAAATGCCCATCTTAGACATGATTTTCAGCAAACCATCCTCGACAGCCTTGCGGTAATTACCAACGGCATCAGTTATTGACAGATTTGGTAACAGACCGCGATCATGGCGTTCAGCAATGGCTTCTTCGGCAATATAGGCATTGACCGTTGTCGCGCCAACGCCAATCAGAACGGCAAAATGATGCACGTCAAGACATTCACCAGTAGCGACATTGACTGAGGCAAATGTTCGTAATTGCTGGCGCACCAGATGCGAATGAACAGCCCCTGTTGCCAAAATCATCGGGATGGCAACGCGTGTTTCGGATGCCGCACGGTCTGTCAGCATAACATGTTCACAGCCTGACCGAACTGCCTCTTCAGCTTCCGCCTGAATGCGTTCCATAGCCGCGGTGAAATCATCGTCCTCGCCGTTAGCGTCGAATGTGCAATCGATATGCGTCGCTTTGGCACCTAGATGCAGACATAGCGCGTCCCATTCAGGGATCGTGAGCACAGGTGAATTCAGCAACAAGTGATCGCATTGCACGGGCGACTCATCAAGAATATTCCCAAGGTTGCCAAGCCGCGTTCGCAAGCTCATCACATGGCGTTCACGAAGCGAGTCAATTGGCGGGTTTGTTACCTGCGAAAAATTCTGCCGGAAGAAATGATGTAGCCCACGATAGCGACTAGATAGAACCGCAAGCGGGGTATCATCACCCATTGATCCAATAGCTTCCTTGCCAGTTTCGGCCATTGGCTGCAGCACAAGTTCCATATCTTCCATGGTCCAACCAGCCATCATCTGGCGGCGGCGTGCCTCCATCACCGGCAAACGCTCAGCCGCTTTGCCGCTAGCCTTGGCTAGCACCGTATCCATCTGTTCGGCGCGGCCAATCCATTTACCGTAGTCATTCTGATCAGCCATCGCGTCTTTCAATTCATCGTCGCGATACAGTTTGCCTTCAGCCAGATTGATAGCGATCATTTCGCCAGGCCCAAGACCACCACGTTCGAGAATATTTGCATCCGGGACAACAACCATACCGGTTTCAGAACCAGCAATAACCAGACCATCATTGGTTACAACATAGCGCATTGGCCGCAGACCATTTCGATCCAGACCTGCAATGACCCAGTTATTGGCGTAAGCGGCGATTGCTGCCGGACCATCCCAAGGTTCCATCACCGAATTACAATAGGCATAAAGTTTGGCACGCTTGCTGGTACCACTAACGTCGATTGCTTCTGGAATCATCATGGTTTTTACCATTGGCAAGGCACGGCCAGCATGTCCCATAAGCTCAAACACGGCATCAAGTGCCGAGGAATCCGAACTGCCTTTGGCAATGACCGGTTTGAGATCTTCGATCTTGTCACCAAACAGACCAGACTCCATACGGTCTTCGTGGCACGTCATCCAGTTTTGGTTGCCACGTATTGTGTTGATCTCACCATTATGCGCAAGCACCCGAAAAGGTTGTGCCAATTTCCATGTTGGCATGGTGTTGGTCGAATAGCGCTGATGATAAATCGCAAATGATGAAATAAAGCGTGTATCCAGTAAATCAGGAAAAAAGGCCGTGACCTGTTCAGCAAGGAACATGCCTTTATAGATGATTGAGCGACTTGAAAGCGAACAGATATAGAAATCGCTGATCAACTCCTGCATCACTGCTTTTTCAATACGACGACGAACAAGATAAAGCTGTATTTCAGCCTCTTCTTCGGACATATCGGCTGGCATAGAGAACATAATCTGTTCGATTTCGGGACGCGTTGCATTGGCTTTGTCACCAAGCGCCTGAATATCAACCGGCACTTGACGCCAGCCATAGATAGAATGGCCAAATGTCAGAATTTCCTGTTCGACTACACAACGGCAACGCTCCTGTGCGGCCAGATCAGTGCGTGGTAAAAACACCATACCTACAGCTAGGCGCCCACCATCATCATCATGTCCCGTACGGGCAATATGCTCGATAAAGAAATCACGTGGAATTTCGATATGAATACCAGCCCCATCACCAGTCATACCATCGGCGTCAACTGCACCACGATGCCAGATCGCCTGTAACGCTTCGATCGCGGCGTCAACCACCGCACGGTTTGGTTTGCCATCTCGTGTCGCCACAAAGCCAACACCACAAGAATCATGCTCCATCTCAGGTGCATACACACCAGCTTCGGTCAATTTGGTTTCATTTACCTTACGACGGGTAATAAAGGCATCTGCATCAAAGTTTTTGGTATGTTTTGACATTATTAGCTCCCTGATCCAGCGCGGCGCGGCGCGTTGGCCTCTGCCTGCTGCATAATCCACGCATCAATCTGTTCAGCCGCATCACGCCCATCACGAACACCCCAAACAACCAAGGATGCACCCCGAACGATATCGCCAGCCGCAAATACGCCATTCTGGCTTGTCATCATGGTTTTCCAGTCAATGCTGATAGTTCCCCATTTGGTCACGCCCAACCCGTCATCACCAAACATTTTGGGCATGTCTTCAGGATCAAAACCAAGCGCCTTGATAACCAAATCAGCAGGCATATTATGAGATGAACCTTCGATAACTTGTGGTACCTGACGACCAGTAGCATCGGGTTGACCCAAATGAATGGACTGTGCCTGTACCGCAGTCACCTTATCATCACCCAAAAAGGCCTGTGGCGCAGATAACCATTTGAATATGACGCCTTCTTCTTCAGCATTTTGCACTTCACGCTGTGATCCGGGCATATTCGCCTTGTCACGCCGATACAAACAACTGACCGATTTAGCATTCTGACGGATGGCTGTCCGCACACAATCCATTGCCGTGTCACCGCCACCTATAACAACAACGTCTTTGCCTTCGGCATTTAAGCGCCCATCTTCAAAAGCTGGTACGTCATCACCAAGGCTTTTGCGGTTTGACGTGGTTAGATAATCAAGCGCTGGGACAATGCCATCAAGTCCGCTTCCCGGGGCGTTAAGATCACGTGCTTTATAAACGCCTGTTGCGACCAGAATAGCATCATGCTTTGCACGAATTTCGCTAAAGGTAACATCAGCACCAATATCAATATTCAGGTGAAAATGAACACCACCATCACGCAACAATTTACCGCGGCGTTCGACAATCGATTTTTCCAGCTTGAACCCGGGGATACCGTAAATCAGTAGGCCACCAATTCTGTCGTAGCGATCATATACATGAACCTGATAACCACGATGGCGCAACATCTCAGCCGCCGCCAGACCAGCTGGCCCAGCTCCAATTATTCCAACC
>Ga0233444_10002646_pt1 | contig 18569 bp, 12 predicted proteins | sample SI_124_October20_6_FD_182792 | JGI IMG/M metagenome (GOLD analysis project Ga0233444, IMG submission 182792) | Seawater microbial communities from Saanich Inlet, British Columbia, Canada - SI_124_October2016_10_MG | ecosystem: Environmental > Aquatic > Marine > Inlet | place: Canada: British... | reverse complement strand
TTTTCGATTTTTTCCATTTACTAATGGAATTTTATCTGAATTTATAAGTAATGCTTTTTTGGAGTCTAATCCAAAACCGTTGATGTAATATTCGCAAACGTAATTATAAAAGCTGTTGTGTTGATTTGGATTGAGAGGATAAAATTCATCAATTTGTACAAATTTTAAGCCTCTTAAGATTGGTTTATTTTTTATCAGTAGTCCATTATCTTCCCTTAATTTTTTGACAGCCTTGTCTTCCCAATTTTGAAGAATATGATGAGTCCATTTAATGAAGTATTCGGGTGTTTTTCCTGTTGGTAAACTTATAACACCATTTGGGTTATTTGATGACCATTCTAAAAAACGTAGAGCAGTAATTAGGCCAAGTTGTGGAAAGTTATCTAAGACAATATAAGGAATACTTGAAGTTTGAGTCTTAATTGACTGTTGATTAAAAAAATGTTTTTCTACAGGACTGAATTGATGCATTTCGTAAATTATCTATTATGTATTCGTTATGCAGGTTTAGTTAATTATTTTTATCGTATCTTACACCTAAGATAATAAAGATTTTTGATTAAGAGCTAGACCAATAATTATGATTTTAAAATCATTTTGAAAGGATTTACTATTTATGCAAAGAAGAGATTTTTTTAAGACAGGCTTAATTGGTCTTTCATTACCTTCATTATCATTTGGAAAATCAGATATAGAAAGGAATTTAAAAAACCCTGTTATTATCACTACGTGGAATTTCCCTAAAGCTAATAATGAGGCTATTTCTGTTTTAAATAAATACGGTTCGTCTATGGATGCAGCAGAAGCAGGTTGTAAAATTATTGAAGCTGATAAAAGTAATAATTCTGTTGGAATTGGGAGTCTACCCGATGAAAGTGGTCGAGTTACGCTTGATTCGTGTGTTATGAATAGTAGTGGCAATTGTGGTTCCGTCGCTTTTTTAGAAAATATTGTTCACCCTGTCTCTGTAGCTAGAAAAGTGATGGAAGATACTAAGCATGTAATGTTGGTGGGAAGAGGAGCAAAAAAATTTGCCATATCAAAAGGTTTTAAACATACAAATTTATTAACAAGAGAATCTCGTAATGCTTGGATGAAGTGGAAAAAAAATAAAAGGAAAATGACTCCGCATGAAACACATGATACTGTTTCGATGATTGTTCAAGATAATATTGGCAACATATCTGGAGCATGTACAACAGGCGGCTGGGCATATAAAATGCATGGCAGAGTGGGTGATAGTCCGCTAATAGGAGCTGGACTATTTGTTGACAATAATATTGGTGGAGCGGCTGCTACTGGATTAGGAGAAGAAATAATTAAAAACGCTGGAAGTTTTTTAGTTGTTGAGCTTATGAGGCAAGGTTATAATCCTCAGGATGCTTGTGAAGAAGCATTAAAGAGAGTAATACAAAATTATAATGGTAATCCAGATTTCCAAATAGGGTACGTTGCAATGCGTAAAGATGGTGAGGTTGGAGCAGCATGTTTGAAGTGGAACTTTGATCACCTTGTGACAAAAAAAGGTAGGACAACTTTAAAAAATGTTAAGGGATTAATATAACGAACCTTTTTTTAAACTATGAAATAAACAATTAAAGTCATGATAAACACAGTTGAACAAAATATAATTCAAATACTTATTCGCTTAGATATTCCGGGTAATGCTGCAAAGATTTACATCTATCTTTTAAAGAATGGTCCTTCAACAGCATATGCGGTAAGTAAAAAATCAGGGGTAAACAACGCAGTAGTTTATAGAGAATTAGAACGATTAAAATCTAGAAACTTGGTATACCAATTAGGCATAAAACCACTGAAATACGAGGCAATAAATAAAGATGGACTTTTAAAAACATTAAAAAAACAGAATAAAGCAGAAGAAAAATTATTAGAAAAATCACTAAAAGTAATATTGGAAGGTAAGAAAAATTTAATATCGATACGGATTGATGACTATAATGATTTAATAGCTGAAATTAAAAAAGAAATTGAAGCAGCTAAAAAAAAGATATTAATAAGATTGTGGTCCGAAGAAATGATTGTTTTAGAAAAAGAATTAAGGCGAGCCGAAAGTAAGGGTGTAAGCATCCAGCTTTTATCATTCACTCCTTTGGAAAACCCGATAGGAGAAACTTTTTCTTATAATATTGATCCTCATTCATTCACCGAAAACGGGGAAAGAGGAATTGCCTTATTTATTGATGAGGAAAGAGTTATCGTTGGAAACAAAATTGGGAAGTATCCAATTCATGCCATGTTAACTAATGACCCGTTAATTACAGAATCAATCAAAGATCAAATTTTATTGGATGTTGAGTTAGTAAAAAACAAAAGGGAGATGAGAAAAGAATAGTAACCATCTTTTTTTAATTTAAAATCCAATATTAAGCTTCCTGAGCTCGGTAATAAGGTGTTTAGCAAATCGTGCATAACCTATATCATTGTAATGAATGCCATCAACAGTAGCATCATTATCTTTGCCTAAAGAACCTTTGCATTCGATTAAATAGATATTTTCATGTCCTATTTTTTTTGCTTTTTGAACCTGTTGCTTTAGAACCATATTTTTTTCAACAATATTTTCATCAAAATAATTATCATGAGCATCGGGTTGTTCTACAAAAATAATAGGTTTATCAATTGAATTATGGCTAGATCGGATTGATTCAATTAATGGGATAACATTTGTTTTAATTAATTTCATATCAACATTTGGCAAGCAATCTATTATATAGAAGTTTGCCTTTATTTTTGATAATATTAGTCCAATAGACGTTTCTAAATGACCATTTCCATCAAAACCAAAGTTGATACAATTATAGCTAGTTTTTCTTGATATAATGTTTGTGTGCGCTAATCCAGGACGAGAAGCACATCCACCTTGAGTAATGCTCGTGCCATAAAAAACTATATTTTTAGAATCTAATTGAGAACTTAAGAACTTGCAGTCGTTGCTTACGCCAATTTTAAGATCTGTCAGAGTAACGTATAAAGGGAGGTGCAATCTGAATTTTCGTAATTTAGTTTTTTTGTTTTCAAAAATAATTTCATCATTACTTTTGCTAATTGGAATACCGGTAGACCTATAATACCAAGAATCATTCTTATATTGATATAAATCAAGGCCTTTAATACCAGTATTTGCCATGTGGTTCATTTGAAAGTCTTTTTTAATCTTCCACTGGATTCTTATTTTGGTACTATTTGTTTGAAACGTAACACTTACTCCAGCTGAATTCTGGGAAAAGTTCCATAATTCTTTGCGAAGCAATTTTTGAAATTGGTTAGGTATCCTTTGGAAAGGGTATTTTCTTGGTAAACTAGGCTCAATTAGACCTTGGGCAATTAGTGTACTAGAATTGAAAAATTTCAAATTATTTATTTACTGAATCAATAAACGGTTTTAGTATATTAACCAATTTTTGGTATCCTTGAGCATTCAAGTGAACACCATCAGTGCTTAATTTTCGCAACAATTTATGGTCTTTATCAAGAAAATGGGGATGTAAGTCTATTATTTTAAAATCATTGTCTTTTAAGATGATTTCATTGGTTTTATTTATTTGACCATTGATGGAAGGGTAATCAGGGTATAAAAACTGATAATCTGGTTTATCATCTAAATATTGTTGATTATTTATAGGTAGAATAGTTTGAATGAATACTTTTGTTTGTGGCGATTCAGTTTTAATAATTTTTGCGGCTAGAAGAATATTTTTTGCGACATACTCTGGTGTTCTTTCAGGTCTACTGCTATTATCATCAAAGAAGTCATTTATTCCAATTAATAAAAAAACGGCAATTGGTTTATAAAATATAATTTCATCAAGTCTAATTAGAATTCCATTTGAAATGTCACCTGATATACCACGGTTAACAATGTTATCCTTACCGAAGCTTTTATTCCAGTGACGTAATCCATAGGTAATACTATTACCTAAAAATACAATCTTACTTTCTCCTATTGGACGGCTTTTAAATTCCTTGATTCTTTTAAGAAAATTGTCTTTCTGCCAGTCTAATTGATATTTTATAATAGTTGTAGAACCAGGAAACACTAAAGAAGTCTCGTTATTTATAATGCACCCTGTAGAGAAAAAACATACAAAAAGGAGCGAGGGGAGAAAAAGGTCATTTTTAGACAACTTTAAATTAATAGATGATTTTGTAAAAGTATTTTAAAATGAAAATCTAAAACCGATATCTATTGTTCTTCCATAATGTTGTTCCAAACTTTTAGCTCGACTTGATCGAGGCAGCATATCTAATTTATCTTCAATATTTTTATTTGACGAAGTAATATCTTCCAAAACGCTATCATCAAAATCTGATTCATTAGGGTTAAATCCATTTAGCCTGTTAATATCTATTGCCTCAGCAAGATTACTTATGTTTAGATATAATTCTAAACCATTAACTGGTAATTTTTGTTTCATTGAAAGATCGTACCGTCTGTAGGAGTCAGTAGTCTGTCTCATTTCCGGCCAAAAATTTGTACTTATAAAAACATCACCCATATAGAGCATAGATAGTCTTCCAGAAAAACCCTTATAATCATAACCAAGTGATAAATTTATAATATCCTCAGGTTGGTCCATTAATCGATCAACATAAAAACTATCGGTGTTGACAAATGAAAGAGGGAAAGTCGTAAAATCATATGCAATAGTTGTTCTGGGATATTTTACCTCTGATCTTGTTTTTGTATAGTTTGCATTTAGTACGAGGCCTTTTAACATACCAGGCAAGTACCAAAATCTTGTCTGATAATCAATTTCAAAACCATTTAAATACACTGGGAAGGGATTATTAGTTTTATATTCGATTATTTGATACTTATCTGCGTAATCCGGTAAACCATAGAGCGAATCAGCAGTTCCTTGTTTAATAAAACGTCTTCCACCGGAGAAAATAAGACCTTCAATTTTTTTTGTAAAATAGCTAAAGCTTAACATCCCAAGTTTTCTGTTGTTTATTGAGACCACATAATCTTTGTTGGAGGATTCTCCCGGGTTTAAAGAAGGGTTGCTATATTCTACTAAATAATTAATTCCACTTACATTGTAAAAAGGTAAAATATCTGAATAATTGGGTCTAGTCAACGTTGATGTATTTGCATATCTTAAGGATAGCCAGTCGTAAGGGTTATATTTAAGGAATAATGCGGGTAGTGAGTATGAGTTTGTTCTTGTATTACTAACAGCACTATCTGCACCAGCTGATGTGTAATGAGCTAAAGAATTAGCTAAACCTTGATATGAATTGTATTGTGTCTCCATTTGTTCAGAACGAAGACCAGTAATAATATTTAGTTTTGGTCCAATATTTAAATCAAGCATAAAATAGTTACCTACGTAATTTTCTCTCCCTGAGTAATCATATATTTTCGAAGTTGTTTTATGTTTGTGGTGCATAATTTCTTCATGATAAGTCGCATTTGTAAAGTAAGGGTCACTACGCCAAAATTCATATAATTCATTCATTTTATCTAAATCAAAAAATGGACCAATGTTGTATTTACCATTGAATAAGTCTAATGTTCCTTGGTCATCCATGAAAACGCCGTATGACGGATTTATTGTTCCTAGTCCAACATTTTCAGCTAACCAAGGAATAGATTGAATAGTTGTGTCTCGTTTATCTTGAATAGCCACATAACCAAAATGTGAGTACTCGTAATTTTTATCATATCTTCTTTTTTTAACTTTAGATTTTGAACCGATTTTTAACGCACCAGAAATTTGATTACTCAACTTAAAATCGTATTTAATATCAAGACCTAAAGAGTTCTCTTTTTCATCGGTGATAAAGCTATTAGCATCATATCTATCATAATATGCTTTTTCATCTGGATCTCCTGAATCCCAAGGAAGTATGTATTTTTGCACTGTTTCTATACCTTTATTTCTAACATTTACACTTACAACACTATCAAGCTCGCCAGAACTCGATTCAAGCAATGAACCATAAGGTCTTATCTTTTGTGCTTGAAAAAGAATGTTTCTGTTTTCATTTTTTGAGGCTGAATATGATTTATATAGCTCTAATCTAAGATTTGGAAAAATATTTTGTTCATATTTCCAAGTCTCTGAAATAACATTAATTCTGCTATCCAACTGATTAGTGTGATAAGACCGCGTGAGGGAGGACAAACCGTAGATATCTGAACGGTTTATTTCATCTTTTTCAATGGTACTATTTAAACCACTGTAGCTTATGTTTCCATTAGGAATGTTAATATCAATAACAAAAAGACTATTTTCTCTATCATTTACCCTGTTTACATCAGAGAGGTTTAGAGACATTAATGAAAGGCTATTTACAGAATCAAGCTCAGCACCTGAATTGAAATATCCAGCACCAAGGTTTTGTGAACTTCGATCTCTATTTTCAAGGTCTAATTGAGCTAATATACCCAACCGATCATTGAAATACCTATTACTAAGGTCTAAAACAAATTTATAATCGCCACCAGTTTTTCTTAATCCATTATACATCCCTTGTGTAACTGCATTTCCATGAAGACCAGGCTTAGCTTTTCGCAATTTAAAGTTAACTGTACCACCAAGGACATCTGCTTCTTGATCAGGTGTACCTGCTTTAGTAACCTCAATTCCATCTAACATATATTGAGATATCATACTAAGGTCAGTACTTCGATCATCCGGGTCAGTGGAGGAGAGATTTGTACCATTGACAGTAATTTTATTGTACTTAGGAGAAAGGCCTCTGATAACAACTTTATTACCTTCGCCACCTTCTCTTCGAATAGAAACTCCTGGCACCCTAGCAACAGTTTCGGCTGCATTTGCATCAGGTAGCTCTTGAATTCTATCGGACGAAACAATATTTTTAATTGATTTTGCTTTTAATTGTTTATTTATAGCATCCATTTGACCTTTTGCCTGAGCGGTAACTTCAACTCCTTCTCCATCAATAGTTGTATAGTTTAAACTAATGAGGCCTTTATCATAATTAATAGGATCTGGCAAATCGATAGCAATTTCTTTCGACTCATATCCGATATATGATATTTTTATCTTGTAACTACCTGTATTTATATTTTTAAGAATAAATGAACCTTCATTATTCGTCGCAGAACCAAGGCTCGTTCCAACAATGTATACATTAGCACCAATTAGTGCATCTTTAGTTAAACTATCTACTACGGAGCCAGTAATGCTGGCTTTTTGACCGTACAAAGTATAGGATGACATTAAAAGGATAATAGTTATAATTTTATATATAGATTTTATCATAATTTTAATTGGTCTCCTCGATCAATTTGAATACCCAAGTTGTAAAGGGTATCTTTTTTTTCAGTTATTACCTCTAAATCGTTACAGTCACTAAAAACCCACATATTTGCACCATGTTTTCTAAAACATGAACTCATTAATGCTGACCAACGATTAAGGAGAGAACGCATTTCCTTTTTTTCGGTGTTACTATTTCTAAGGTTTACAATATTTTTTAAGGGTCTCATGATGGTAATAGATTTATCTAAAATTTGATTTCCTTGTTCGTTGCATCCGCAAACATCTAGTTCCGAGAAATTTTCTATTGGTACAGTCTTAATGACTTTCGGAACCTCAATGTTTTTTTTCTTATGTTTTGAGCAGCAAATATTCAATACTAATGCAAGCACGATAGGAAAGGATACTAGGTAGGATTGTATCAATATTTTCATTGATTAATATTAATAAAAAGGGGGTAGAAAAACCACCCCCTTTTATATCAATAAATAACTTAAATGTTTACTTCATGAAAGCCATTTTCTTAGTGATAGACTCAGAACCACTGGTTAATGTATATAGATATACACCAGTAGATACATTTTGACCCATTTCATCACGACCGTTCCACTGAAGAGTATGTGTCCCAGCGTTTTTGAACTCACTAGCAAGCGTCTTTACTTTTTGACCAAGCATATTGTAAATAGATAGATTTACGTTTGCTCTCTGATCTAGAGTAAAAGCTATTTCAGTAGTTGGGTTAAACGGATTAGGATGATTTTGAGCTAAAACAAATTTGCTAGGTGTTACATTAACATCAGCTAAATCTGTAGATAACATAGCTGCCATCCATTCTGTTTTTTTAGATGGAAATGCATTTAAATCTCCAGCTGGGTAACCATATTCAGCAGCAGTATATGCATTTGAAGTTGTAGCATAGCTAAAATCCATCACTAGCGGCCATTCAACAGCAGTTGGGCTATTATCTGTTTGATGGAGCCATGCAGGTGTTGTATGTGTATTGTGAACACCATTGTCTAGCCAATCTTTTGTCCTTACAATTTGAGCATTGATGTAGACGTTACTTAGAGCCCAGCCAAAATTAGCATCGGCTTTCACATTGTTCATCTCTGTAACTCCATTGACTGCCTGAGCTGCTGTGGAATCATCCATCCATTTGCTCTGATCAGCGACAGCTAACATTGTATCACATAGTGTTACATTGTTACCATCAGCGTCTAGAGAATCTCCAGAAGCACCTTGAACATTCCAGCACCAACCATCAATGCCATTCCAAGCCATTAGGTCCAGTAATTCTGGAGTATCATGCCAAACGTTGTTTGCAAAATGAATGTTTCTAGCTGTGTTGTCATAAGCCCATCCTTGTGCAGTAGCAGCACTATCTGATAATGGAGCTTGATATCTTGTTACCATTTTGCCAACACCGCCGTCATGATTAAGTGCAATGTTAGTATTGGAATGATTTTTTGTCTGTCCATTAGTTTGAGCATTTACAAATAGATTATTAGTAAAATGACCATTGTTTCCTAAAAGAGGAAACCTAACAGCATCAATGGTATTTACAAAAGTATTATGATCTACATGCAAAGCGTTTCCAGCATCGGATTCGCCAGCACCTTGTCCGACCCAAAATACGATTGGATTACCATGGACACCTTCAATGGTGTTATTTTGGATTACTGCAGATTTTAGAGAACCACCCCAGCCTCCACCGCCCCAAAAGAATCCACCAAAGTACATTCCACCAGCATAAGAGGTATATTGAACAGCTGTATTATTTGTTAATCGCCATGTTTCACCCTTAGCTACATTCAAGTAGGTAATGACTCCGTGATGTACTGAAGTCACATGATCAACAGTGATATGGTTTCCTTCACCTGAAGTAACCAAAACGCCCCAAGTGGAAGTAGCTCCATCAGCTCTCATGCCATTAAAAAGCAGATTGTGAAGTTTGAACTTTTGATTAACACCATTAAAAAGTATGCTTGATGAGGTCAACCAACCATCAATAAAGCCACTAGCACCAGCTGAATTAGGTATCTGTTGTATAGTAGCCGGGAATTCTCCATCAGCATACGGCGCACCAATGATTTCAACGCTAGACTTTAATTCTAAAGTACTAACTTGATAATGTATTTTGTTCGATTCAAGAACATAAACATCAGCATTGTACATACCATTCGCTGTATCAGCCATAATAAAACTTTCCCAGGCTCCTGGTGTTGCTGAATGCGCTATTAGCGTAGTATCAGCAGCAGAAAGTTTAGAAATGGAACCAAAAACAGCGATACATAATGTAAAACGAATTAATATCGATTTTAACATATATATTACTCCTTGTTTGTTTTTTTATTTAGTGTCTTAATTCTAAGATACTATATATATTTAATAGTCTTAAAATTAAGATAGAATAATATTAATTCTATTTTCTCATAGCAACAACATCTTTTTTCTCAAGAAAATAGTCTTATTGTTTTAATTGTAGAAAGTAGGCATGAAAAATAAAAACATTGTTCAGTCTTTAACAAAAGGTTGGAAGCTTAAAGTAAAAAATTCTGATGAATGGCTTGATGCAACCGTTCCAGGTTCTGTGCATCTAGATTTATTTGATAACAATATTATACCAGATCCTTTTATTGGGACTAATGAAATTGATCTTCAATGGATATCCGATTCAGATTGGTTTTACAAATTAATTTTTATGGTAGATGCTGATTTATTAGAGCGCGAAAAGATAAAATTAAAATTTTATGGATTAGATACTTATGCAGAAGTTTTTTTAAACAAAAAACAAATCTTGTCATCAGATAACATGTTTCGGCCTTGGGAAGTAGATGTCAAGAGTCAATTGATTGAAAATACCAATGAATTAATTATAAAATTTCTCTCGCCTATTTCCACTGCAATGCCGCTTATGGAAGAAAAAAACTATATATTGCCAGCAGATAATGATAAAGTAAAAATGACAAGTCCCTACACTCGAAAAGCGCCTTATCATTACGGTTGGGATTGGGGTCCTAGTTTTGCGACTTCTGGAGTATGGCAACCGGTGGAGCTCTATGGTTATGATAGTTTCTTTATAGAAGATGTCTACTTACAGCAAATAGCAATTGATAAAAAAAGTGCTAAAATATGTGTAATAGTAAGCGTGGAAGCAGTTACTTCTGGTAAGGTTGATCTAATAATTAATGAGCCAAATAGCGGAACTAAGATATTAAAAACGATTGATTTGGTTCCAGGTCACAATGAGATTAAAAAAAATATTGAAATTGTAAATCCTAAATTATGGTGGCCAGTAGGGTATGGCCAGCAAGATATGTACAATTTTACTGTAATCCTAAAAACAGATTCTTTTGAAGATGTGTTCAATAGGCGTGTTGGTTTAAGAGACTTTAAAATAAATCAAAACAGTGATAAGGTCGGTTCTAATTTTACATTTGTTGTAAATGGTAAGCCTGTATTCTCAAAAGGAGCCAATTGGATTCCAGCTGATTCCTTTACTACTCGATTAGCCAGGGAAAATTATTTAAATATATTACAAAGCGCAGTAGACGCAAACATGAATACAGTTCGAGTTTGGGGCGGAGGAATTTATGAAAGCGATGATTTTTATAATTTGTGTGATGAAATGGGTTTAATCGTGTGGCAAGATTTTATGTTTGCATGTACACTTTATCCTGGAGATGATAATTTTTTGAAAAGCGTAAAGGAGGAGGCTGAGTACCAGGTTCGCAGATTAAGAAATCATCCGTCATTAGGCCTATGGTGTGGTAATAATGAAATCGCATGGGCTTGGTACAATTGGGGATGGAAAGACAGGTTTCCTGAAGAACTTTACCTTAAAGATTACAAAACGCTATTCCATGCTGTATTACCTGATGTTTGTCAGCAATTTGACCCTAATCGTTTGTATTGGCCCTCATCTCCTGGTGATAACACTCTTTTACCTGATGTTGGTCAACAATATGGCAGTGGTGATAATCATTATTGGGGCGTTTGGCATAGCGGGGATGACTTTATAGCGTTTGAAAAAAATATTGGGCGATTTATGTCTGAATTCGGTATGCAATCATATCCAGATTTGAAAACAATAAACTATTTCTGTAAAGTTGAAGATCAAAGTGTTGACTCAGCTGTTATAAAACATCACCAAAAAGCTTCACTGGGCAATAACAATGTTTTAAAGTATATATTGAAGCATTTAAAACAACCTAAAGACTTCAGTTCATTTGTCATGTCAAGCCAAATCATGGCTGGAGAGGCTATAAAAATTGCGGTTGAATCACATAGGAGGAATATGCCTTATTGCATGGGGTCTTTATACTGGCAATTAAATGATTGCTGGCCTGGCGCATCTTGGTCATCTTTAGATTATTTTGGTAATTGGAAAGCACTACATTATTATGCCAAGGAATTTTTCAAGCCTATTTTGATATCATTTGAAAATGAAGAAAACTATATAAGTGTTTATGTTGTGAACGATGGCGATATAATAAAAGGTGCGACCCTATCTTTAGAGGTGCGTGATTTTAAAAATCACGTTCTATATAGTCACAATTTGAGTGTAGATATCCAATCTAATGTTTCTGAAAAGGTTTTCACCGCTAAAAAGAAAGCGCTTTTTCCAGAAAATAGAATCAACGAAGTCTTAATGAGGGGTAATATTGTCCTTAATGGTTCTATTCTTTCGAGCAATGATTATGTTTTTAGTAGTCCTAAAAATTTGAAAATCCCATTGCAGAACTTTTCCACAGAAGATATAAGAATTGGAAATATTTATAAAATTAAAATTTGTTCTAGATCATTTGTTTATAGATTTTATGTTCTTTGCAGTAATGATTACGGGCGTTTTGATAAAAATTATTTTAACATGTTTCCTGGTGAAGAAAAAACTATTCAATATTTTCCATCGGCAAATATAAAAGAAAACTTAGATTTTGAGCCAAAGTTTGAATTCAGTAGCGTTGAAGGTTTAAGTGATTAATAAAAATTAATATGGAGATATAATGACACTGGAAAATGATATACGAATGAAACAATTAGACAAAGCAAAAGAAGCAGCTATTCAAATAAATGAGGAATCTGACTGGCCAAATCTTAAGCGGTTCCAAAAACAAAATGAAGAAATTATGAAAAACAGTAATGATAAAATTGTATTTATGGGGGATTCAATAACAGAGGGTTGGTCCGTAAGTGACCCTGATTTTTTTAAAAAAAATAATTTTATAAATCGTGGGATAGGTGGCCAAACTACGCCACAAATGTTAATAAGGTTTAAGCAAGATGCTATTCGTCTTAAGCCTAATATGATAATAATTAATGGTGGTACAAACGATATAGCCCAAAACACTGGACCGTCGACTCATGAGATGATAGTTGATAACATTACATCAATGGCAGAAATTTGTTTAAAAAATATGATAGCTGTTTGTCTTTCCACTATCACTCCTGTTTATAGTTATTCTTGGAATGAAAAAATAAAAAATGTCCCTGAAAAAATTTCTTTAGTAAATAGTTTACTAGAAGAGTACTCAGTTCAAAATAATCTACCGTTTATCGATTACTATTCAGCTATGGTTAATGGACAAAAAGGTTTAATGTCTGCTTATGGGATAGATGGCGTTCATCCAACAAAAGAAGGATATAAGGTAATGGCGGATGTCTTAAAAAATACAATTCCAGGGATTAAATAATACGATTAATGTCTTCAACTATTTATTTAATAATCATTATATTTAATTCAATTGCTTATTGTCAAGGGTTTTGGGGTAATGAGTTTCCTGAAGGGAAAATTAAATATAATCCCAAAACATATATTTGTTACAAAACCGACCATCCAGTTATTTTAGATGGTAAAATAACAGAAAAAGCATGGGAAAAAGTAGACTGGACTGATTCTTTTGTTGATATTGAGGGTTCTCAAAAGCCGAAACCTTATAATGACACGAAAGTGAAAATGCTATGGGATAAAGATTATTTTTATTTCGCTGTTTATATGGAAGACCCTCATGTTTGGGCGACGCTGAAAGAAAGAGATGCGGTAATATACAAAGATAATGATTTTGAAATATTTTTGGATCCTGATGGAGATACTCATAATTATTACGAACTTGAAGTAAATGCTCATGGGACAGAATGGGACTTAATATTGGAAAAGCCTTATCATGATGGGGCTAAAGTCGCATTAGATTCCTGGGATATACCAGATTTAATAACAAGTGTGCATATTGACGGCACTTTAAATGACCCTAGTGATCTAGATAAAGGGTGGAGTATAGAGATTGCAATACCTTGGAAATCTTTTTTCGGTAATTACAGGTCAAACGAAAACCCTAAAGATGGTGAGCAGTGGAAAGTAAATTTCAGCAGGGTTCATTGGGAAACTAAAATTATAAATGGGAAGTATGTTAAAACAAACAAACCGGAGTATAATTGGGTTTGGTCACCTCAGGGTATTATATATATGCATATGCCTGACCTTTGGGGTTTGGTACAATTTACAGAAAACACGATTGATGAAAAGATCGTACAGTTTAAGGATGGTAAGATTGATAAGATCAAATGGAGCCTTAGGCAGTTATACTACAAGCAGAGGAATTATTTTTTTGCTAATGATAAGTACTCTGAATCTTTACGAGAATTAAATTTTTTTAGTGATTTAAAACTGAAAAAAACACCCTTTAATGGAGTTTCGTGGCCACCAAAAATCACATTGACTCCGTCCGGTTGGGAAGCCTTCGTAACATGGGAAAATAAAAATATTATCATTCGCAAGGATGGAAGGGTGTGGGTTCAGTGAATTTAGCATTTGTTGATTGGATGATTGTTATAATCGTCTTAGGTGGAATGATTTACTCTGTGAGCATGACCAAAGGGTTAATGAAAAGTGTGAGTGATTTTCTATCTGCAGGGAGAACAGCTGGAAGATATGTTTTATCTATTTCAAGTGGCGTAGCTGGGCTAGGGGCTATTTCAATTGTAATGTTTTTAGAAATGGGGTACGTTGCAGGATTTTCATTATCATGGTGGGGTTTAAGCCAAGGCATAATTCTCTTGGCTATCACGATGTCAGGATGGGTAATTTATCGATTTAGAATGACTCGAAGTCTTACATTGGCTCAGTTTTTTGAAAAAAGGTATAGTAGAAAATTTAGAATATTTGCAGGAATAGTGGCTTTTTTTGCAGGCCTTATTAACTTTGGAATATTTCCCGCAGTTGGAGCACAGTTTTTTATAAACTTTTGTGGCTTGCCTGACTATTTTTTAGGTATTCCAGTGTACCCACTAGTAATGATAGTGCTATTAGGGATTGCGCTGTATTTTGTTTATACTGGTGGTCAAATAGCTGTAATAATTGCTGATTTTTTTCAAGGTGTCTTCGTTACAATTATGCTTTTTATAGTTACTTTGTATATGCTTTTTACAATTGGGTTTGACCAGGTTTCTGATTCATTGCAAAGCACGCCTATTAAACTAGCAAAAGAAGAAATCCAAGTACTTAGAAATGATAAATCTTTTCAAACTTTAACACTGGATGAACAATCATTAAAAGTTGATGATATCAATATAAAATATGAAAACTCTTCTCGCATAAATCCTTTTAAAACAAGTCATGTTGAGGATTTTAACTTTTGGTATTTCCTTATCGGTATCATTGGCGTAATGTATGGTGCATTAAGTTGGCAAGGGTCGCAAGGGTATAACTCATCAGCAAAAAATGCTCACGAAGCAAAGATGGGTGTTGTCTTAGCTGGTTGGAGAGGTATTCCTCAGGGAATGTTTATGTTCTTAGTCCCCGTCCTCGTATATGTTTTAATGAACCACCCTGATTATCAACATATCGCTGATTCAGTAAATATTTCGCTGTCCTCTTTATCATCAGATACTTTAAAAGGTCAAATGAGAGCACCTTTTGTATTATCTGAAATATTACCAGTTGGATTACTTGGTGCATTTGCGGCTTTAATGTTGGCTGCTTTTATCAGTACGCATGATACATACTTACATTCTTGGGGATCTATATTTATTCAAGACGTAATTATGCCATTTCGGAAGAAGCCTTTTGATAAAGAAACGCATATAAAAGTTTTAAGGTATTCTATTTTTGGAGTTGCTGTATTTATATTTCTTTTTAGTTTGCTTTTTAGTCAGAGTCAAAAAATCGCACTATATTTTGCAGTTACTGCTGCTATTTTTGCCGGTGGGTGTGGAGCTGTAATTATCGGTGGTTTGTATTGGAATAGAGGCACTACATCGGCTGCGTGGACTGCAATGATAATTGGTGCTATAATTGGAGTTTCTGGCACGTTAGTAAAGCAAATCTCGGATAATTGGTTATTAAACACAGAAAGTTTTACTCAATTAAAATCTATTTTAATGGTTTTAAAAAATATAAATGGTCAGGAATATTGGGGCTTAGGAATGGCATCCTCATCAATATGCTACATTGCAGTTTCTCTTCTATTTCCAAAAAAACCAGTAAATATGGATAAACTATTAAACAGAGGTAAATATAGTATTGACGGAGAGGTTAATATAGTTGATGAGCAAGTTAAGATAGGTTGGAAGATTCTTGGAATGGGAAAAGAATTTACAAAAAATGATAAACTAATCTACATTCTTAATTATGCATGGACTGGTCTTTGGACATTGGTGTTTATTATTGGAACAATTTATAACTTATCAAACCCTGTCAGTGATGATGCTTGGATGAAATTTTGGGAGTATTATATCTACATCCACTTAGTATTATCTGGAATTGTTTTAGTGTGGTTTACCATAGGCGGCTTTAACGATCTTAAAAGTATGATAACTTCTTTACAATCTGAAGTAAGGGATCATGGAGATGATGGTTGGGTTGAATAGTCAAATAGTATTTTTATGAATTTATCTATCATTGATTGGCTAATTATTGTAATTGTATTAGGCGGAATGTTTATTTCCGTTAGTTTTACGAAAGGCTTGATGAGGAGTGTTACTGATTTTTTATCTGCTGGTAGAAGCGCGGGTAGGTATTTAATAAGTGTCTCTAGTGGGGCCGCTGGGCTTGGAGCAATATCTATTGTATTATTTTTAGAAGTAGGTTACATAACTGGATTTTCTTTTCAATGGTGGGGCCTAAGTCAAGGCATTATACTTCTAGCCATAACGACGTCAGGTTGGGTTATTTATAGGTTTAGACAAACGAGAAGTTTAACACTAGCTCAGTTTTTTGAAAAAAGGTATAGCAGGAATTTTAGAATTTTTGCTGGAACGGTTGCTTTTGTTTGTGGTTTAATTAATTTTGGTATTTTCCCGGCTGTTGGTGCACAATTTTTTATAAGTTATTGTGGATTTCCTGATTTCTTTTTAGGAATACCCACATTCCCTCTAGTGATGATTTTTTTAATTAGTATTGCACTGTATTTTGTATATACCGGTGGGCAAATAGCAGTAATTATAGCAGATTTTTTCCAGGGTGTATTTCTCATCGTAGTTCTATTTATTATTACAATATTTTTATATAAAAATGTTGGATGGGATCAGGTATCGGATTCGTTAAAAAATACACCTATTAAAATTGCTGAAGAAGAGGTTCAAAAACTTCAGAATGAAGAATCGTTCAAACTCCTTTCTGATTTAGAAAAGTTAGAAAAAATAGAAGATATTAATCATAAAATTCAAAACTCATCTTTAATTAACCCGTTTAAGACTAGTCAAGTTGAGGATTTTAATCTGACTTATTTTTTAATTGGGCTAATTGGTATGTTTTACGGTGCCTTAAGTTGGCAAGGTCACCAAGCATATAACTCTTCAGCTAAAAGCGCTCATGAGGCAAAAATGGCTGCTGTTCTGGGTGATATTAGATGGAAACCTCAGGGGTTATTCATTTTTTTAGTACCTGTTTTAACTTATGTGTTTATGAACCATCCCGATTTTCAGTCGATTGCAGACAATGTAAATAGAACCTTAGAATCTCTTGATACGCAAACTTTAAAAAGTCAAATGAGAGCACCTATAGTACTATCCGAAGTATTGCCAGTAGGTTTGTTGGGCGCTTTTGCTGCGCTGATGCTTGCTGCTTTCATCAGTACCCATGATACTTATTTGCATTCTTGGGCATCTATATTTGTTCAAGATGTAATGATGCCATTAAGAAAAAAACCATTTAATAAAGAAGAACATATTAAAGCATTGAGGTATTCTATCTTTGGTGTCGCGATTTTTATATTTGTTTTTAGTTTGGTTTTTGATCAAAATCAAGAAATTGCTCTTTATTTTGCCGTTACATTTGCAATATTTGCTGGAGGGGTAGGTGCAGTTATCATTGGGGGCTTATATTGGGATAAAGGTACTACAGAAGGAGCTTGGGCAGCTATGATTATTGGTGCAACTATAGCAGTTACTGGGACTATAGTTCCTCAATTTTCAGATACTTGGCTTAATGATGCGGAAAATTTAACGGGATTTAAAAACTTTATTTTAAAGTTGAGAGAAATTAATGGTATCAAATATTATGCTTTAAGCATGGGGTTTTCTTCATTGTCGTATATAGTAGTATCATTACTGACATTTAAAGAAAAAATGAATATGGATAAACTTTTAAACCGTGGAATATATAGTATCAAAGAAGAAATAAAAGTCATAGATGAAAATGTAAAACCTATATTTAAAATAATTGGTATTGGAAAAGAATTTACTATTGAGGATAAAATAACTTATTTAGTTAGTTATATTTGGAATATTTTCTTCACTTTGGTTTTTATTTTTGGTACGATTTATAATTTATCTAATAGTGTGAGCGATGAGTCATGGATGGTTTATTGGAAATATCAAATATATATAAACGTAGTATTTTCATTTATTATTATCATTTGGTTTACTATTGGAGGATTTGTTGATATAAAAAAAATGTTTCGTTCGCTTAGCTCCAGTGAAAGAGATCACGGCGATACTGGGTGGGTCGATAATTAATGGAAAAACAGTTAAATGAAACATAAATTAATTGTCTTTGGTTTTTTTATAATATTAGCTGGTTGTAAGTCTGATATATCTAGATTGGACAAAGTAGTTAATCAATTAGATCAGGCTGAAATTATTAGTATCGTACCTAGTAATCAAAAGTTAGGCATGAAGTGGCTATTAAATAATATGGTCGAGGATGATAAGAAATCGTTGAGCGCCAGGTTTCTTTTAGATAATTGCAATTACGCATACAAGGCCTGGGAAAATACTCCCTGGGGTAGCGTTAATGATTCATTGTTTTTTGAGTATGTACTCCCTTATTCAAGCTTAAATGAAAGAAGGGATAATTGGAGACAAGATTTTTAT
>Ga0233444_10002640_pt1 | contig 18622 bp, 18 predicted proteins | sample SI_124_October20_6_FD_182792 | JGI IMG/M metagenome (GOLD analysis project Ga0233444, IMG submission 182792) | Seawater microbial communities from Saanich Inlet, British Columbia, Canada - SI_124_October2016_10_MG | ecosystem: Environmental > Aquatic > Marine > Inlet | place: Canada: British... | reverse complement strand
AAAGCAACAACGCTTAGAGGCAATTATGGAATTACAAGAGGGGATTTCCGAAGAAATAAATGCTGAAAAAGTGGGGAAAAAATACCGCGTGTTGATTGATCGGTTTGAGGGAGGACAATATGTGGGACGTACCGAGCATGATTCTCCTGAAGTGGATAATGAAGTACTTATAAATTCGGATGATGGTTATCTTAGGGTGGGAGATTTTTGTGAAGTAGTAATCACATCTGCATCGGCTTTTGATTTATATGCAAAACCCATAAAAGCCTAGTCTAATCATGAAAAAAACACATCTATCTTTACGAAAAGCAGGCTCTTTTTCAGAGATGTTTTTAGATTATATCGAGGGACAAGATGCGTTGAAAGAATTTTATGAGTGGGAGCCTAAAATTGAATCCTTTCAATCTGCAATCACTAATAAAGCCTTCAGTCCGGCAAAGAGAAAGACGCTTGTAGATGCTTTAGAGCGCCAGTATGACGGCTTGAACTGTGCGTCAAAACTTTTGGAGAACATTCAAAGCCTTTCAGAAGCGCGTACCTTCACCGTCACTACAGGTCATCAGCTGAATATATTTACAGGGCCTCTTTATTTTTTATTCAAGCTAATCACCACCATAAATTTATCAAAAAAGCTCAAAGCACATTATCCTGATTATCATTTTATTCCCGTTTATTGGATGGCTACTGAAGACCATGACTTTGAAGAAATTAGCTGTTTCAATATGTTTGGTAAAAAATACCAATGGGCTACCGAACAAACCGGTGCAGTAGGAAGATTTGATCCTTCTTCACTAGCGGAAGTGCTGGATCAGATACATGAGAACGTCGAGTTATTTGAAAAAGCCTATGGTCGATTTGAAACTTTAGCAGATTCAGTACGATTTTACGTTAATGAACTCTTTGGATCTGAAGGCCTGATTGTGGTTGATGGTGATGATCGCCAATTGAAGGCCCAGTTTGCACCTATAATGAAGGATGATATCCTCAATCAAAACGCGCATCAGAGGGTAAAAGACACCAATGAGCAATTGATTGATTTAGGTTACAAATCACAAGCATTTAGTAGGCCCATCAACTTTTTTTATCTCGATGATTTTCGGAGACGGATTATTTCTGATGGGGAAAATTTCAGTGTGCTGGACTCAGACATTAAATTTACCAAGCAGGAGATTCTTTCAGAGATTGACCATTACCCAGAAAGGTTCAGTCCCAATGTGATTATGAGACCCATTTATCAAGAGGTCATATTACCCAATATAGCTTATTTAGGAGGCCCAGCCGAGATCATTTATTGGCTACAATTAAAAGGGGTTTTTGATTATTATAAGATGAGTTTTCCTGTTTTAATGCCTCGAAATTTCGGGATGATTATTAATCAAAACACAGCAAAAAAGGCAAAAAAATTAGGTATAGCTGATGAGCAGCTCTTTCGAAGCAAGCAACAATTGAAAACAGATTATTTAAGTCGGACAAGTACCCATCAACCTTCTCTAAATGATCAAAAGCAGTCGTTCAGTGAGTTGTTTGAAACGATAAAAATAAAAGCGGAATTGATTGATCAATCTTTGGGGGGTTATATCGGCTCAGAGCAAGTGAAAGCGATAAAGGCGTTAGAGCATATTGAGAAAAAACTTAAAAAATCCTTAGAAAAAAATCACCAAACAGCACTCACGCAGATAGAGGGTATTAAGGACAGATTATTTCCGAACGGGGTCCTTCAAGAACGGAGTGAAAATTATTTAAATTTTTATTTTAATAATACAGCGCTAATTCAGGAGCTGTTGGATGAATTTGAGCCCTTTAAATTTTCATTTTATCTGTTTTGGGAGGAATAAGTTCAAAAGAGGAATTAAGAAAGCATATTTTAATGTATCGAAAGATGCTCGATGCTCAGGTGTATATCGAGCGCAATCAGCATATTCAAAACCTTTGCTTAGCGTTGATGGAAAATCTTAATATTCAATATTTTCATACCTATCTCGCCATAGGCAAAAACAAAGAACCAGAGACACAAACCATCATTCAAGCTTCTTGGTCCTGCGGACGTCAGGTCTTGATATCCAAAACAGATTTTCAAAACCGGAGTATGTCTCATCATACTTATGAGTCGACTGATAAAATCCAAATCAATCGCTATGGTATTCCAGAACCGGTGCATCAGGCTTCTGTTGCTTTAGATGATTTACAAGCGATTCTGGTGCCCTTGTTAGCTGTGGATAAGAAAGGAAATAGGATTGGCTACGGAAAAGGCTATTATGACGAGTTATTGAGCGAAATCAGCCATCTTAAGGTTCAAAAGATAGGGTTATGCCTAAGTGGTCCAGTTGATTTAATTCCTTGTGTCGAGGCGCATGATATTGCGTTAGATTATTGTATTACACCCTATAAACTATATCGATTTTGAAAGTAGATTGTTTGATTATTGGAGCGGGCCCGATTGGCCTTGCTTGTGCCATAGCTGCTAAAAAGGCAGGGTTGAGTAACTTGATTGTAGATCGGGGGACTTTGGTTAATTCAATCTATCATTATCCGGCAAACATGACCTTTTTCTCTACTTCAGATAGATTAGAAATAGGGGAAGTCCCCTTTATTTCAAATAGTCCCAAACCTACGAGATCCGAAGCCTTAGAATACTACAGAAGGGTAACACTTGTTTGGGATTTAAAGGTCAATTTGTATGAAGAAATCGTCAGTGTTGTTAAGGGCGATCAACTTTTTGCCATAAAGACGATAAAAACTACGCATCAAGCGGCCTCAATTATTGTGGCGACGGGCTTTTATGATTTGCCATTTTTGTTAAATATCACTGGCGAATCCCTTTCTAAAGTGAGACATTATTATCAGGAGGCACATCCCTATTTTGGAATGAATGTAGCGGTTATCGGATCCGCTAATTCGGCAGTGGATGCTGCCTTAGATACCTACAGAAAAGGGGCAAAAAAGGTAACGATGATTGTTCGAGAAGCTGAAATTGGGTCCAATGTGAAGTATTGGACTCGGCCAGATATTATAAATAGAATTGAGGAAGGAGCCATAAAAGCCTATTTTGAGTCAACGATTAGCGAGATTCGACAGGATAAGATTGACGTTAAGACACCCGAGGGTAAGCTTACTCTTGTCAATGATTTTGTTATTGCCATGACAGGCTATCAGCCAGATTTTAATTTTTTAACTTCTATGGGTGTAAGGATAGGGATAGATGTAAATCGAACGCCTTTTCACAATTCTGAAACTATGGAAACCAATGTCCCAGGTATTTTTCTTGCTGGGGTTATTTGCGGAGGCCTAAAAACAAATAAATGGTTTATTGAGAATTCTCGTGAGCATGCTGAATTAATTATTAAAAAATTAATTTCTTGATTCCCTTAATCCTAGAAGGCATCCCTCAAGGAGATTTTTTGGGAATAGGTTGATAAATGGTATTAAGTGATTGACATTATTATTTCCGGAGTTCATATCAAGAAATAAGTATTTGATTACGGCGGGTTTGAAAGATAAATATTCAAGGTCCATCTTAGTAAAATGGTTTTGGAGACCCTATTCCTATTTTTGGTTGTTTTAAGGGTATTTTGTGGTGGGATGTCTTGTTTTTAATAAATCAGCCAAAAGAATTGATTGGAATCAAAAAAAGCGCAAGTAACATATGAAATGGCAAAGGAAAATGAAACTATCGAACTTCTCATGACACTTATCGTAATGTCAAACTGCGTATTATTGCTATTGATTGTGAGTAATATAATTTTCATTTTATCAAAAAAATGAATTCTACCAATGTATAAAAAAACATGAATTTTTTTTGGATGAAATGGAGTTTTATATGAATTCAAGTTTTTGAGTGAACGATGACAGCTAAAGATGTGTTTATCTTTAAAATTATTAAAAAGATGAAAATTATAAAATTCTTTGTTTAGCTCTTTTTTTTTCATGTCTAAAGTCCCCTTTTTAAATTAACTGAGTAATAGGTTAGTCATGGTAATTCTAAATTTTAAATATTAACATTGCCCCACAAACACACATACGACGGAAATAGACTAGAAATCATAATTACAGTTATTTTTTTACTACCATGAGGCTAATTTTTTTAATTATATTCTTTAATGCCAGTTGGTTGTCTGCGCAGCAAATAGTCACATTAAACGGTGAAATTAGCGATGCAGCCAATGGGGAATCTCTTGTCGGGGCGGTAGTCTACATCAAACAAGTGGAAGGTGGAGCAGTCACCAATGTATATGGTTTCTATTCTTTAAGTGTTCCTCCAGGCACTTATGATGTTGAATTCAGATATGTTGGTTTTAACACGCAGAATATGATTTTGAAGCTAACAGAAAATATGCGTCTTGATATTGAACTTGAAGAGATTGGAAAAGAGTTGAAGACGGTAGTGGTGTCTGCAAATCGTGAAGATGCCAATATCAGCGATGTAGAGATGAGTACAGCTAAGCTAGATATCAAATCAATATTGAAAGTGCCCACTTTTGCTGGAGAAGTAGATATCATTAAAAGTATTCAGTTGTTACCTGGGGTAAGTACAGTGGGTGAAGGGGCCTCTGGTTTTAATGTGAGAGGGGGTGGTGCAGGCCAGAATTTAGTGCTTTTGGATGAGGCGCCCGTATATCAAACCTCACATTTATTTGGTTTCTTCTCCGTATTTAATCCTGATGCAGTTAAAGATGTCAAATTATATAAAGGGGGTATTCCTCCTCAGTACGGGGGAAGGTTGGCGTCGATACTGGACATCAGGATGAAGGAAGGAAACAATAAAAGTTACGAATTTAATGGAGGTGTTGGGACTGTTTTTAGTAGATTCTCGGTGGAAGGCCCTATTAAAAAGGAAAAATCATCCTTTATACTGGCAGGCCGAAGATCGTATGTGGACGTGTTAGCTAAACCCTTTACAGACGTATTTGACAATGGAGCGGCGTTGTATTTTTATGACCTAACAGCAAAGGCAAATTGGGATATAGATGACAGAAACCGGGTCTATCTATCCGGGTATTTTGGTCGAGATGTTTTTAAGTTTGATGAACGACAAGGCTTTGATTGGGGTAATCAAACAGGAACGATTAGATGGAATCATCTTTTTAGCGATAAGTTATTTTCCAACTTTACGGGCGTATTTTCTGATTATGATTACGGATTTAGTTTTGGTGACGATGCTTCAGATACATTCGATTGGTCATCAAATATTAAGACTTACGATTTTAAACCTGAATTTAATTATTTCCTCGATGCACAAAATGAGATTGTTTTTGGAGCAGAGTTTTTGTTTTATGAATTTGAACCGGCTAATGCGATTGGAGTTAGTGATGGGTTTATTTCAGATATCAGCTTAGACAAAAAAAAATCTCTTGAGACATCAGTTTATTTTGGGAATAATCAAAAAATTAATGAGCGTTTAAGCACCCAATATGGTCTTAGAATATCTTCTTTTCGTTACTTAGGTGGAGGTAATTCTTATTCTTACGGAACAGCCATTCCCGGAGAAAGGAAACCATGGATTGGAACACAGACATACGATAACATGGAAACCATTGCTCATTATGAGGTTTTGGAGCCTCGAGCTTCTCTACGCTATACCTTGAATCCTACGAGTTCGATTAAGGGGAGCTACAACAGAATGAATCAGTTCATTCATTTGATTTCCAATACGGTAGCGGCAACACCTATTGATGTTTGGCAGCCAAGCACCAATAATATCAAACCTCAGACGGGGAATCAGATCGCTGTGGGATATTTTAAGAATTTGCAGGGGAACTTGTTTGAAACCTCCGCGGAGGTTTATTATAAATGGAATAACAATCAGGTTGACTATATTGATGGTGCCGATATCTTGATCAATGAGTTCTTGGAGGGGGACCTGCTTTCAGGTGATGGTCGAGCTTATGGATTGGAACTGTATTTGAGAAAAACACGTGGACGATTCAATGGTTGGATCAGTTATACTTTAGGAAAATCGGAGTTGAAGATCGATGGCGTTAACTATGGCACAGATATGGCTGAAAGAAAAGGGCAATGGTATCCCAATAGATTTGATCAAAGGCATAATTTAAAAATCACAAATAATTACCAAATCAATGACAGAATAACGCTTTCAGGTGTTTTTAGCTATCTCTCAGGAACGCCAACTACCTTCCCTAACGATCGTTTTTCACAACAAGGGTACGTCATTCCATTGTTGAAAAATGAGCGTGGAAATGTTCGCATACCAGACTATCATAGATTAGATCTTTCAGTTACTTGGGATAATGTGTATTTTGGTAAGAAAGGCAGAAAGAATACTGATTATTTTGTGTTTTCAGTATACAATGCTTATAACAGAAGAAATCCATTTGCCATCATGTTTTCTCAAGGTTCAGATAGGCAGCCTAGTGATGAACCTGTAGAGACTATGGCTTCTCAAATTTCTATCATCGGTTCTTTTGTGCCCGCTTTTTCTTATAATTTTAAATTTTAGGAAATGAAAAAAATATTTATTTTGCTCATTGCTTTTGCTTTTTTCGCTTGTGAGAACATCATCTCTCCTGAACTTGAACCTAGTCTAGAACAATATGTCATAGATGCATGGCTCAATGATATGCCTGGAAGCCAAAAGATATTTTTATCTAAATCTAATAATTATTTCATATCCGAGCTTCCGAAACTTCTTTCTGGAGCAGAAGTGTACCTGACCGATGAAGATGGAAATAGATATGATTTCGAAGAATCAGCGGAAGGATATGTCTGGGGGGATTCTTTAAGTACCTCATTTCTGCAAGTGGGGACTTCTTATCAGCTGAATGTATCCATCGATGGAATACGATTTAGTGGAACTTCAGAAATGAATCCAGTTCCCCCTGTAGATTCAATTACCTTTAAGTATCAAGAGGAAGACTTTACTACGGCAGAGGATTATTATTTGGCTGAGGTAGTCGCTAGAGATTTAGTGGGAGTGGGGAATACCTATTGGATAAAAGCTTGGAAAAATGGAGTATATCTCAACAAGGCAAGTGAAATAAACATCGCTTATGATGCCGGCTTCAGTGCAGGGGGGAACATAGATGGGCAGGTATTTATTCAACCAATACAAGAACTGATTAATCCTTTTGACACAGAAGAGGCAGGTGAGCCATTAATTGAGCCACCTTATTCGATTGGAGACACGATCTATGTCGAAATTCATTCTATAAGTGAGTCGGCTTTTTATTTTCTTAATGAAGTAAAGATTCAAACGGTTCGCTCGGGTGGATTTGGGGCTTTATTTGCGCCACCATTTTCAAATGTGTCAACTAATTTGATAAATGAAAACGTGAACTCAGCGATTCATCCCGTTGGCTTCTTTAACGTTTCGGCGATATCATCACTAGAGCAAGTATTGACCTCTGAAATTGCCCAAAAGGCCCAAGAAGAGGCTGAAAACAAAAATTAGAGCAGCCTAATTAACTTTTTGGGCACGAACCATTTCCCACTTCCCCATGGCACCGGGTAACGTTTCGATCTCAAATCCGATCGCTGTTAAATCTCTTTTGAATTGCCCTTGAGCACAGTAGGTAACCAAAACTCCATTTTTTTTGAGAGAGTTGAAGCATTTTTTTAAATTCGATTGGCACCAAATACTAGGCTGTTTTGACGGGCTAAAAGCATCAAAAAAAATTATATCGTAATTGGAGGCCATCTGTTTGAATTTTTCAAGTGACGCGCTATGCTTGGTGAGCTTAAAGACCTTATTGATGCTATGAGTTACCCCCCATTCACATTGATGAATCTTGGCCACATTTTTAGACCAATTTTCGAATTGTAACTGTATATAAATGGCTGCAGGCAAGGGATGGTTCTCCAGGCTCTCATAATCCACTAGGCATGAATTGTCTTGTGCCCAATTAATGGCGAGTAGGGCGTTCAATCCTGTTCCAAATCCGATTTCGAGAATCTTAATGTGCTTGCAGGAGGGCTCTCTTTTTATAAAATAGTCAAGGCCTTGCTCAATGTAAACATGCAAAGATTCTCCTATGGCTCCTTTCGTTGAATGATAAAAATCATTTAATTCCGTATTCAATAATGATGAAGAACCATCTCCAGTAGTAATCAGTTCTAAGTTGGAAGACTTTAGAGATGCTTTTTTACCATCATTTTCAGCATTTGAAGGAATCATGATGATTTTAATATTTATAGATAAGGACTACGGCGTGTGCGGAAAGGCCCTCTTTTTTACCCACAAATCCAAGAGTTTCGGTCGTGGTAGCTTTGATTGAGACATCTGCTTTATCTAGATCCATAACCTCAGACAGACAGGTTTTTATATCCTCAATATAAGGTCCGATCTTAGGTTCTTGCAGGCATATTGTGGTGTCAATATTTCCAATTTTAAAACCTCTTTCATCAATGAGATTTATGACTTCTTTCAACAATAGTTTACTATCAATGCCTTTGAATTTCGGATCTTTATCAGAAAAGTGAAAGCCGATGTCACGTAAGTTGGCAGCCCCAAGTAGGGCGTCGCAAATGACATGAATCAATACGTCTGCATCAGAATGACCAATCGCTCCGTGGGTATGGGGAATTTTGATACCCCCCAGCCAGAAGTCCACTTGAGGGGCAAGCTGATGAACGTCATAGCCGTAGCCAATTTTAATAGCAGGTTTCATAGACTTAATTTTTATGATAATACAATGTGGTACAATTTGATTCAAGTAGGGTACTGTGGATGGCAGTACTTATTTCTTTTTCAGTTACCGCTTCAACTATGTCAATCTCTTTATTGACTAAATCGGTATTTCCCAAATGGGTGTTATAAGCTAAACTCATGGCCCTATTTAATAAATCGATCTCTCCAAAAGTAATGGAGGAGGTAGCCATATTTTTAACTTTTTGGAGTGATTCAGCAGGTTGAGTCGTTAGTTCTTGAAAAGCATCATCAAGTGTTTTTTCAGCGGTCTCAAAAGTAATATTTTCACTGAGCCGACCACTAATAATCATAAGCCCTGGGTCTATACTTCCGGTTACGTAAGAAGATAAGGAAGAAAAAATCTGTGATTTTTTAACACCGCGCTGGTGTAAAATAGAAGACTTACCTCTGCCTAAAATATCTGAGAGTAAATCATTTGCTTGATATTGTTTGCTGACCCTGCCGGGCATGTGGTAGGCTTTATAAATAGCATTTTGGGGAACTTGGGCCTTTAAATCGATGTGCCGATGCTGACTCTGCTTTGGCTCCAAGGGGATGATACGCTTGTTCACACTTCGGTCCTCAATAGGTGCAAACCATTTGGCGCAAAGTTGCTGCGCCTCTAAGAGGTTAATATTACCTGCAATGACCAATATCGCGTTGGAGGGGGCATAGTAAGTATCAAAAAATACCTTTACCTCTTCCATATTTATATTTTTAATATGAGAAATTTCTTTTCCGATGGTTGGCCAACGATATGGGTGTAATTGATAGGCTGCAGGGCTTAATTTCAACCAAACATCCCCATAGGGTTGATTGAGGTAGCGTTGTTTAAATTCTTCAATGACTACATTTTTCTCTCTTTCAAGGACCTCCTCTTCAAATGACAGTGCCAACATCCGATCTGATTCAAGCCAGAAACCAGTTTCTATATTATTTGCAGGAACGGTAGTATAATAATTGGTAATGTCACTACTTGTGAAGGCATTGTTATCACCTCCTACAGCTTGCAAGGGGCTATCAAAATTAGGAATATGCTTGGATCCCCCAAACATCAAGTGTTCAAAAAGATGGGCGAAGCCAGTTTTATCAGGATCTTCATTTTTAGAGCCCACTTTGTATAGGGTATTCAAGCAGACCAACGAAGAGGTTTTGTCCTGATGAAGAATTACCTCAAGGCCATTGGTTAATTTAAATTTTTCGAATTCAATCATAAGCTATTGTGAAATACAAAAATAACATCTAAAAATTCATGAGAGTATACCATCTTTACAAAGTCTTTTTCGAAATTTTTTGAATCATGAAATTTGAACCTAATAAAAGATCAAAAAGTAGGTTGATCGAAATTTACCAAGAACTGGTTACGCCCCGTCTGACAGAAGAAAAGATGTTAATCCTGCTCAGGCAAGGTAAAATAACTAAATGGTTTTCAGGAATTGGCCAAGAAGCCATCAGTGTTGGCGCTGCCTTGTGCTTGAAGGATTCGGAATACCTTTTACCTATGCATCGAAATTTAGGGATATTTACCACTAGAAAAATACCACTAAAAAAGCTATTTAGCCAATTTCAAGGGAAAGCTAATGGATTTACCAAAGGGCGGGATCGTTCCTTTCATTTTGGTACCCAAGAACATCACTTGGTTGGGATGATTTCTCATTTGGGACCACAACTTGGAGTTGCGGATGGGATTGCATTGGCTGACTTGATACAAAAAAAGAAAAAGGTGACCCTTGTTTTCACAGGTGACGGGGGTACGAGTCAAGGAGATTTCCATGAAGCTGTTAATGTCGCTTCGGTTTGGAATTTACCTGTAATTTTTGTTATCGAAAATAATGGCTATGGCCTTTCAACTCCCAGTAACCAACAGTTTAATTTTGATTCATTTTTGGTGAAAGGTCCAGCTTACGGAATAGAAGCCATCTCGGTAGATGGGAACAACATCCTAGAAGTTATGAATGAACTTGAAAAGGTTTGTGATTCCATAAGAGAACGACCTCGACCCGTCATTTTTGAGGCAAAAACGTTTAGAATGCGAGGCCATGAGGAGGCTTCGGGGACTAAATACGTCCCGAAAGAGTTGATGGATTATTGGGCAAAAAAAGATCCTATTGCCAATTATGAATCTTTCTTAATTGAGTTTGGAATTGACTCGGATATTTTAGATACTCTTAAGGAGGATATTAAAGAAGAGATTAACATGGCGGTTAAACAGGCATTCAGCGAAGCACCATTAACGGTCAATCCGGAACAAGAACTCGCTGATATTTATGCGCCATTTACTCAAAAAAATAGAGATTTAGAGCCAACGAACAGAGAAATTAGATATGTTGATGCCATTTCAGAAGGTCTTCGGCAAAGTTTGGAGCGTCATAAGGAGCTTGTATTTTTAGGACAGGACATTGCAGATTATGGAGGAGTTTTTAAAATTTCGGAAGGATTTTTAGAACAATTTGGACCTCTACGGATTCGAAATACACCTTTATGTGAATCAGCCATTGTGGGGATTACCTTGGGACTCAGTATTGCGGGCATGAAGTCGGTAATGGAAATGCAATTTGCAGATTTCGTCACCTGTGGGTTTAATCAAATTGTCAATAATTTGGCAAAATCTTATTATCGATGGGCACAAAATGCAGATGTTGTGATAAGAATGCCAACAGGCGCGGGTGTAAATGCAGGGCCTTTTCATTCACAATCAAATGAAGCTTGGTTTTTTCATACGCCTGGCTTGAAAATTGTATATCCATCCACGCCAGCAGCAGCCAAGGGCTTGTTATGTGCGGCGATTGAAGATCCCAACCCCTATCTTTTTTTTGAGCATAAATATTTGTATCGATCTTTGACGGGACCGGTAGCCGAGGGCTATCAAACAATGGAAATAGGAAAGGCACAAGTAGCGTTGAAAGGAAATAGATTAACCATTATTACTTATGGAATGGGCGTACATTGGGCATTAGAGGCATCCAAAGTGATAGATGGACTCGAAATAATTGATTTATGTACTTTAATGCCTTGGGATAAAGAAGCGGTAAGTAGATCAGTAAAGAAAACCAACAAGAGTTTGGTTCTTCACGAAGATTGCATAACAGGTGGTATTGGTGCAGAAATTGCCGCTTGGATAGGTACTCATTGCTTTGAAGATCTAGATGCGCCTGTTTTGAGAGTAGGAAGTTTGGACACGCCTGTTCCATTTTCTGATGCATTAGAGCAAAATTTTTTACCTCAAATACGGTTACTTGAACAGCTAAATTATTTACTCAAATATTAATTTGATTAATTTACATTAAAGTTTTGAAGAGGTCACCTTACATATTGCTCCTATTATCGGCATTCTTTTTGTGCTGTATTTCTTTTAAAGGACAGGCTCAAATAATACCTGACAGCGATATTAAACTGAGAACGATAAGGGTCAAGAAAAAGGGTCGTGAGATATTTAATTGGAATAAAAATCAACAGAGGCCTCTTGAGGGTGACGGGGCTTATGTTTTGGGTAAACGGTTGAAACATGGGAAGTTTACAAGTCATGAGTTTGAAAAGAATAAAATTAGAAGTGTAATGGGGCATAAAAATCACTTTAATGCAAGTGATTTGAGTCGGGTTACTAATATTTTGCGAAAGAGTCTAAAATTTGTGGAGTTTGAAAAAAACGATTTTGAAAAAAGTAGAATTAGAAGTGTATCGGGGCAAAAAAATTATTTTAATGCAAGTGTCTTGAGCTGGTTCACTTTTGATTTATTTATAAAAAGTAAGCCCTGGAATTCCTTTAGGGGTCCAACTATCGCGGATGTAAGTATTAAAAAATCAGACCAAGGAGGGTATTTAAATTCTAAAAATAGAGATTGGAATTTATTATGGGTGAACTTGGGACCAAGTACCCGTACTCCTGAAGGGATCAAGGAGAAGGTAAGCCCCGCAAAATTTGATAAAAAAGAACGAAAAATTTGGAATAATTAATGAACTGGATACCTCTCATAAATGAAGATCAATTGCTAGAAATCAAACAAGCGTCTCAAGAACAGCCTGTGATGATATTCAAGCACAGCACTAGCTGTTCAACCAGTGCCATGGTGCTTGATCGTCTCGAACGAAAATGGCGTGGGAATGAGATAAGGGACTTATCCATCTATTTTTTAGATTTGCTCAGGTACCGCCGTATTTCTGATCAAATTTCCATTGATTTTGACGTGCGCCATGAATCACCCCAGTTATTAGTTGTTGAAGGGGGATCGGTTACGTATCATGATTCGCATTTCGGTATAGATTACCAAGTGTTATTGGCTTATCTTCAAGGGGATTAAAAGTCGAAGGTAATTTCTTGCATGATGTTGGGTGAGAGCGCCAACATGACGGGGCAGGCCAGGCCTTTTTTTTAACAAAACATGTTGTTTAGAAGAAATTTCGCAGTTTTTGCAACTAAAATGAACCTTAATCTTCCCAATGGTTCTTGGATGGGTTTGCATCTCTCTGGTGGTCTCCCAAGTCAGGCCATTAAGGTTAACATTCATTTTATCAGCTTCTATACCCATAATAGTTGCTATGCAACTGCCTAAAGCTGCTGCCAACAGATCGGTTGGTGAAAAAGTCTCACCTTGACCTTTATTATCTATGGGGGCATCGGTAAGGAGCGTGTCTCCAGAACCTTGATGCATTATTGAAGTTCTTAATCTTCCTTGATAATTCGATTTGAATTGCATTTACAAACTTTTATCTTTACTTCTATGTTACAACGGTGTAAAAAATCGATTAATGTTTAAAGGAATTCTAACTATTTTTATGATTTTAAGTTTCTTTTTGGGATTTTCCCAATTTGATGACGAAGATGAATACGGAAAAGAATTTATTTGGGGAGTGACGACCAACACCAATAGTAGCTTGATTGGAGGAGCAGTTTTTAGATACGGAAGAAGTCACAAAGAGAATATTTTCGAAACTTTCGGTTTTGAGTTGGTAAACGTAGCACATCCTAGTGAGCTAAAATATACTTCCTCGCAAAATGGAAGCACTTTCATTTGGGGAAAGCAAAATAGATTATTGGCTATTAGAGGTCAATATGGGAGGGATAAAATTATATATGGAAAGGAAAGCCAAAAAGGAGTTCAAATTAATGCCAATATAGCCGCAGGACCAACTATTGGTATTGTCATACCCTATTATGTACTTACCTCTGGTGGAGAATATGTCGTATACGATCCAGTAAGGTATACGAATTTACAATCCATCCAGGGCTCAGGTAAATTTTTACAAGGCTTTGGAGAGTCAAAAATAATCCCTGGAATCAATATTAAAGCGGCATTAGATTTTGAATTTGGCAGTTTTATGAGGAATGTGATTGGGATTGAGTTTGGTGTGATGGCTGAAGGTTATGTTAAACAAATAGTTATTGTACCCACCAAGCCCAATAGAGCTTTGTACACCTCCGCTTTTTTTACTTTCTTTTGGGGGAAGAGAATTTATTAATTTTGAGTTAATATTAAGTAACCGAATGATAGAATTACCTGTAATTTCAGCGACGTCGAGTAAGCACATAAAAAAACCAAATTGGCTACGCGTAAAACTCCCAGTTGGCGAAGCTTATGCGAAGGTTCGTAAAATTGTAGATGAAAACAAGCTGCATACCATTTGCGAGAGTGGAAACTGTCCAAACATGGGTGAATGTTGGGGCGCAGGAACGGCTACCTTTATGATTTTAGGAAATGTATGCACACGAAGTTGTACCTTCTGTGCGGTAGCTACGGGACGACCTCCTGAATATGATGAGGCTGAGCCCCAACGCGTTGCAGAGGCCATTGCCACCATGGGGGTAAAACATGCGGTACTTACTTCGGTCAATCGAGATGAGCTCAAAGATCGGGGTGCAGAAATATGGTATCAGACGGTAAAATTGGTAAAAGAACTAAGTCCATCAACGACTATTGAAACCTTAATACCAGATGTTAAGAACAATTGGGATGCCTTACAGCGAATGGTTGAAGGAGGACAAGAGGTTGTTTCTCACAATATGGAAACGGTCGAAAGATTGTACAGAAGAGTCAGGCCTCAGGCAAGATATGCGAGAAGTCTAGAACAAACTCTACGTACTTACAAGATGGGTAAGCGAACCAAATCAGGGATTATGCTAGGTCTTGGAGAAACTGAAGAAGAAGTTTTTAAGGCTATAGATGATTTGGTGGAGTCCGGATTACATATTTTGACATTGGGACAATATCTACAACCCACTAAAATGCATATTGACGTAGCAGAGTTCATCCATCCGGATCAATTTGAAAAGTACAAGGAGGAAGGCTTAAGGAGGGGACTGAAATATGTTGAGTCGGGTCCTTTAGTACGCTCATCATATCATGCTGAAAGGCATGTAAACGTATCTCTAGATTAAAGGCATATCTCTTTAATCATTATTCAAAAAGATCGAGACCTCAAAAAATAGCTTAATTTTTGAGCATGATCTCCTCAACGTTCTTTTTGATCTTGAAACAGATTTCATCAAGGGGTAAATCATTGATATCTTCCCCAAAAGGGTCTTCAATTTCTTCTGAGATGAGTTCGACACTTACTAAAAAATAAAAAGTAAGAATCACGATAGGCGTTGTCCAATAACCAAATTGCCAAGCAAAGCTGACTGGAAGTGTTAAAGAGTAAATGAACAAAAATTTCTTGATAAACATGCTGAATGAAAAAGGAATGGGAGTTGTTTTGATACGTTCGCAGCCTCCTATCATATCCACAAAACCCTTTAATTCTTTATCTAGAATATAAAGTTGGTACCCATCAATTATCTGATCCTTATAAAGCTGATTGGTTCTTTCAAATAAGACGTCAGCCAATTTATTAGGTCTGTGCGTACTAGAGATGACGTTATTCCTTAAGGTTTCATCAGGCAATGACAATTCACTGACAAGAATACTGTCTCGAAGATGTTCTTTGGTTGCGAAAGCAATATTCGCAATCATGTCAATAAAAAATTCTCGATCGGCTGTTCTATCAGCGGGGAGTATATTATTTATTTTTATGGCCAAATAGCGTGTATCATTGACTAATTTTCCCCATAATTTTCTTCCCTCCCACCAACGATCATAAGCGGTATTGATTCTGAAGACCAGAAACAGCCCGAGCATCACACCAATAATAGAATGAAATTGTATGGTACTTTCATAATGGAGTTGCGCAAGATCAACGACGATGGCTACATAAGCGGTCGAAAAGACACCCATGAATAAAATGAGAGGCAGTAATGATTTAAATACATATCTACTGTAGACATCAAAAATGAGGGATGCCCAGGATTTAGGGTTATATTTTATCATATTTTTAAAGTATGCTATTCGTATGACTTTTTTCAAATAACCAATAACTGAAAATTTTTAGGGCTCTAATGTTACCTTTTATGCGTTTCCTTAAAGCATATTTACTTTGGCCGTTATTATTGGTAGTAAATAATCTAAATTGGTCATTTATATATGCAATAATAATAGTAATACTATTAATTAACAAATTTCTTATAGAATCCTTTGAAATAACAGCTTAATCCAAATTTTTTAGAATAAAGGTGCTTTATTTTTCTGTCAATATTGAGGGTCAATACTTTAAGGAGTTGAGACCGAGTGCAGATTTTAGTTTGATTAGTCTACGGTAGGATTGATCGATGCTGTTTGCATCTATTGTACCCATCAAAACTTGAGTTTTGATGTGATGATGAAGGGCCTTGGCAGAAATGATTTCATCAGAATAAATATTATTCGAAAAAATCAGGCAATCGATACCTGCATTGATGGCTAAAACTACGGCTTCCTTGAAGCCATAGTTTTTAATAATGGCTGCCATGTGCATATCATCACTAAAAATGACTCCTTCGTATCCTAATTCTTTCCGAAGAAGGTCTGTAATTATTCGCTTGGAGAGTGTAGCTGGAAATAGGTCTTCGTCTAGGTTTTGGTTAATAATGTGTGCGGTCATTATGGCTTGAACAGATCCTGTTTTGATCAATGTAATATAAGGTTCTAACTCTTTTTTTTGCCAGCTATTAGAAACGTCGGCGACGCCTAAATGCGTATCTACTTGAGAGGAACCATGACCTGGAAAATGCTTCAGTACAGTAGCCACATTAAAAGGTTTGTGCCCTTCAATATAAGCAGTCGCATGTCGGGCGACCGTTTTTGGATCTTTTGAATAGCTCCTCTCATTTTTTACAATCACCGGATTACTAGGATTAATGGCCACATCTACTGATGGTGCATAGTTTACATTAAAACCAAGAGAACTAAGAGTTTGAGCGGTTTGGGTACTATAGAATTTTGTTGAATCTAGGTCATCCATGGCCCCCAAATAGGCAGCCGAAACAGTTTTTGGGAAGCCATATTTAGGTTTCAAGCGATTGACATAGCCTCCTTCTTCATCAATGGCAATAAACAAAGGTATGTTGGCCTCTTTTTGGAGCTCCTCAATCATTTTTTTTAATGCCACTTTTGTATCTTCTTTTTGCATATTTTTTTCAAAAAGGATGACCCCACCGACTTTACCGGTTTTGATGAGATTACGTAATTCGTTACGCACCGAAGCATCACCAAAATCAGTAATTCCTATCTGAATCATTTGACCAATCATAATATCCAAGGAGTCTTTTGGCTCACCTATCGCACAATAAAAGAAGAGCATAGAAAGTGATATAATACTAATTTTTTTCATATTCGCATCATTTTATCTATTGGGTGACCACTGAGTGTTTCTTGTCCCATCATGAGATCTGATGTAAGGCATGAATGGACTGGTAAGATACCGATAATATGGCCGAGTGAGAATTGATTTTTGTCAACATTTTTGGGTAAATGAATGATGCCGTGCTCTTGAGATATTTTATTGAGGTAGACACCCTCTAAAACTGCCCAGCCATTTTGATTAAAAGTTACAATTTGGCCAAAATGCTTATGAGGACTCATGACGAAATCTTTAGAAAAATGGACGGCACCACCATAGATGACCACTTCATTACGATCATAATGTTCTGCCACAATTGGGCAAGCCATAGCCACTGCGATTTGATCAACCGTACAAGAGCCTACCGCCACTTGTGTCAGATCATAATAAACGAAGTTTCCGCAGCGAAATTCGGAGATCAAGTTAAAATTTTCAGAGACAGAACAAGAAGGGGTATCCCCATAGCTTACAAAGGGAGGGTCTATAAATCGGTTGACTAAGAGTTCCAGTTTTTGGAGACTTGTTTTATGCGCTTTTTCAATCTCATCTGTACCATGAGCATCATAAGTATGCCCGGCATGTGCCATCAATCCAGAAAATTGACATATTGAATTTCTTTGATCGGCCAATGATAAAATAGATTCCCAATTACTCGCATCAATTCCCGTTCTTCCATAACCGACATCTGTTTTAATCATGTAGTGGATGGGGGTTTTCATATGGGATTTAAGATGTGTTAAGGCTTGCTGAGATTCGATTGATACAGTCAGCTTAATGTGCGTGGCTAATTCATTGAGTTTTTGATGTTCCAATAAGTTATAGGGGAAGGCAATATGGATGTCATCCCAACCATGCTGATAAAAATAATGGGCCATGGCGAGTGAAGAAACAGCAATGTGGTTTACACCCATTTCACGGAACCACCGCGCTACGGTCGCAGATTGATGGGTTTTAAAATGGGGCCTAAACAGCAGATTATATTTTTTGGCCTTGTCAGCCATAAAGGCAATGTTTTTTCTTGCTTTGACTTCATCGATGATTAAAGTAGGTCGAGTGATTTTCATGATTGATTGTAATCGATTAAAAGTTTGATGATCTCAACAAAATAGGCACCATTATCATGCCCATACCAACTCATGGAACGGGGCTCGTATTTTTCCAAATCATACCATTTGTCATCAGGGACATATCCTGCATATCCACCGTTAAATGATGAGATAATTAGATTTAGATTTTTGGACTTGGCATAGGCATACAACTCCACTGCCAATTCCCCAGAGAAATCACAAGGCA
>Ga0233444_10002639_pt1 | contig 18624 bp, 14 predicted proteins | sample SI_124_October20_6_FD_182792 | JGI IMG/M metagenome (GOLD analysis project Ga0233444, IMG submission 182792) | Seawater microbial communities from Saanich Inlet, British Columbia, Canada - SI_124_October2016_10_MG | ecosystem: Environmental > Aquatic > Marine > Inlet | place: Canada: British... | reverse complement strand
TGATGATTTAAGTGTTGATACTGGTACACTATCAGGAGCAACTGTAATTTCTGATTTAGATTTCAACGTAACTACAGATACAAATGGACACGTTACAGATGCAACCTTAACAACTCTTACAACAAGAACATTAACTCTAGCAAACTTAGGATATACAGGAGATACAGATGCAACTGATGACCAAACTGCAACAGAAATAAGAACTTTAATTGGTAGTGGTAATGATGGTCACGTTCCAAGTGTAGGTAGTGCAGGAGAATTCTTAAAACATGATGGTACATTTGGTACTCCATCTTATACAACAAACACAGATGTAGATGTTTCGGTTGCTAACCTTAAAACAAGATTAGGTAGTTCTTTTCCAAGTAATGCAGCTTCAATTGGAGACTCAAATGACACAATAACAATTCCTGGTAACTTAGTAGTAACTGGAACAACAACTACAAATAATGTAGAAACTGTATCTACTTCAAATGGTGTTGTATTTGAAGGTAATGCTGCAGATGATAACGAAATAACATTAATAGCAGCAACGGTAAGTGCTGATAGAACAATAACTTTACCAAATGCAACAGGTACAATTGCTTTAACAAGTGATATACCAACAAGTAACTCTTCATTAACAAATGGTGAAGGTTATATATCATCATTTGATATTACTACTCAAACAGATAGTAAATATTTAAGAAGTAATGCATCAGATAGTGCGAGTGGAGTAATTACATTCTCTAACTCAACTGCTTCAACAAGTAAAACTACTGGAGCTGTTATAGTGACTGGTGGTGTAGGTATAGGTGGAGCATTAAACGTAGGAGGTGATGTTGTTGCATATGCTTCTTCAGATGAAAGATTAAAAGATAATATTGAACTTATTTCTAATCCAATAGAAAAAGTACAATCACTTAAAGGTGTTACTTGGGATTGGAATGATAATGCAGATGAGTTACAACAATCATTACCAAATGTTGGTGTAATTGCACAAGATGTTGAAAAAGTGTTACCACAATTGGTAACTGATAGAGATAATGGTTTTAAAGGTGTAGATTATGCTAAACTAACAGGTTTACTTATTGAAGCTATTAAAGACCAACAAAAACAAATTGATGAATTGAAGAGTAAACTTTCTTAAATAAGAAACTTACTTATTGATTCGTATTTTTATAAACTTACAAATTACATATATATCTTTATATAAAGGTCATGTATATTGTAAACAGGACTTTAATTTTATTAATAGGAAAATATTGTCATATATATGGCTCAGGTAGTTAAACTAAAAAGAACCTCAGTAGAGGGTAGAAAACCAACAACATCCAACTTAGAGTTGGGAGAGTTGGCAATTAATACATTTGATGGAAAAATTTATTTTGAAAAAGATAATGGATCACCTTCGATACGAGAAATAGCTACAGAAGACTCATATTACTTTTATACAACTTCACTAGATTCAAGATACGTTAACCTCACAGGTGATGAAACCATAGCAGGTAACAAAACGTTTTCAAACAATATAACGATTTCAGGAAACCTATCCGTAGAGGGTACTACAACAACAATAGACTCTACTACTGTTAATATAGGAGATAATACCTTAGAACTTAACTATGGTGGTTCTCAAACATCTGGTGGTCTGCTTGTTAAAGATGCAACTGGTAGTTCAACTGTAAGTGGTTCATTATTATGGGATTCAACAAACGATTATTGGAAAGCAGGAAAATTAGGTAGTGAAGAAGAAATACTTTTAAGAAATACTCATGGAGTAATTAGTGGTTCGATTCAAATAGACCACGATTCAACTACAAACTTTGTAGCAAACGAACATATTGACCACTCATCAATTACAATTGGTAGTGGAAAGGGTTTAACCGGTGGTGGTACTATCACAACAAATAGAAGTTTATCATTAGATACAGGTTCTAATCATTTTGTAAATGGTGTAAAAACTAAATTAGATGCAGATAGTGTAATAAGTGGTAGTAATTTAGATGGAATGACCGTAAGTGGTTCATTTAGTGGTTCTTTCCAAGGTGATGGTAGTGGATTAGTTAATGTAACAACAGAAATTACAGAAGTTTCCACAGTATCAGATACTTTCACAAATGCAACTTCTAAAGTAGTAACTCACAACTTTGGTACAAAAAATGTAATTGTAACAGTATATGGTAATGATGATTCTTATTTCATACCAAATTCAATTGTAACAACAGATACTAATAATGTAACTGTAACATTTGCATCAACTGAAAGTGGTAGAGTAGTAGTTGCAAAGGGAGGTCATATTGTACAAGGAGTTGCAGCTGATGATTCAACATTATTAGATGGTGAAAATGCCGCATATTACTTAAATTATAATAATCATACAAATACCCCAACAACCATATCAAGTGGTCAAGCAAGTAAGATAGAGGCTAACCATTTAAAGGTTGGTTATACTGATGCACTTGTAAAAACAAAATTAGATGCTGATGCATTAATTAGTGGTTCATCACAAATAACAGATTTAACTACTCATAAAGAAACAGTTAGTGGAGCATCTTCATATGCAATAGACCACAACTTAAATGAACAATATCCAATAGTACAATGTTGGAATACTTCAACTTCACAACAAGAACATGCACAATCAGTAACAACAAACTCAGAAAACAGAGTAACTGTTGTATTTTCAACTACATTTGCAGGAAAAATAATTGTAAAAAAATAATTTATGGTATATGATGTGTATTATACTACGGGTGGTGGACCTTGGGTAAATGCTGGTACTGATACATGGGTTAATTTATGGATGGAACTAATTGCTCCTAAATTAGATGTAAAACCAATTCTTCTTTTACATAGAAACAAACCAAAAGGATATGATGATTATGAATTTCCAATAGAAGCACATTGGCATGGAGATGATATTAAAAAATTTGAAGAATTATGTAAAGGTGCAAGGAGAATCAATATATTACATGGACATTATACTCCAATGAAAGTAATAGTAGAGAATAAACATAAAATACATTCAAATGTATTACATAATTCAGTAGACCATATAATAAAATCATCATTTGGAAATGATAGTTCATTTGTACAATATCCATATATGGATTCTGAGTGGGAAACTGAAATAAATGAGATATCACGTCATTCTATATGGGTTGGTTTATTTGATATATTGATAGAAAACAAAAATATACCTAATTTTTACGAATTTAAACAAAACTTACCATTATCTGATTCAAAGCGAATTGGATTTGCAGCAAGAAGTGAAGGTAGAAAGAACCCCCGTTACTTAGATGGACTTCCATCATATGTATTCACTAATTCAAGTGAATTTAATGTTCTTTGGAAAAACGGATTGAAAATGGATACTCGTAAAATGAAAACTTATCATTATAAGTCTGAATACAAAGATACATTCTATAATATGGATTGGGGCATCTCACATTCATGTTTTAATAATGAACCGTTTGGATATGGTATATTTGAAGCAGTAGATTATGGTAAACTACCAATTTTACACACAACTTGGTGTAAGAATTTCAACTATCCCTATCGTGCATCAACTAAAAAAGAATTTGGTGATATTTATAGAGAGTTAACGGATACTCCTTATGAAGAAAAGAATCAATGGTTCTTATCTTTAAAATCATATATGAAAGAAAATTTCACAAATAAGGATAAGTGGATAGACGAATTAGTTTATATTTATAATATATAGGAAACAATAACATGGCAAGAAGTTCAGGAGATACACTCAGTTTAAATGATTTAGCAGGAGCAAGGGGCATTACACAAAGTTCAAATGTATCATTAAATGCAATAAATAGTTCAGCAGGAACTATTGTAAAGTTGGATGATTATGCAATTGATTCTGTAGATTCAACTTTGGGAGGATTTACATATGCAGTAGAAGCTACTAATGAAACATATGATATGAGTTTCACAGGAGCAGGTTCTAAGTTTACACAAATATCTTCAAGACATCAGAACTTTACTTGGTCAGTAAATCCAACTTTCAATTCTAATGCAAATACTGCTGGTTTTTTAAGTATAGCAGCAAATTCAGATTTAAGTGCTGTAATTACAGTTGGTTCAATAAATCCACAAGGAGCAGGTTCTCAAACAACTTTATTGGGTGCACAATCACATACACTTAATGGAAAATTTCACGATGGTTATAATAACCACGCAACAAGATACAATACAGATATATCAAAAACTGTTTTTGCAGTAGATTCATATGATGGAAACTCGGTAGCATTATGTTTAACGGTAGATTCTCCTGTAACACTTTCAGATGGTACTATTATAGAAGTTGGAGATTTAGAAGAAGGAGATGAGTTGAGAGGATTTTCAATTGGAGGATTGGGAACAGATGAAAGTACATTCTTAGATTGGTCAGCTACATCATTATCAACAACTGCACAGGATGTATCTGTTGAAAACTTGGTATATTCATTTGCTAGTAGATATTATGATATAAACGATGGTGAAGTAACTGCAACTGGTGAACACCCAATGTTGGTTAAGGATGGTAGTGATAATGAGTATCGATTCAAAGAAATGATGAACATTAATACAAATGATAAATTAATTAAAGAAGAAGCAGGTGTTATTAGTGAAATTGATGTTACATCTATTGTTGCTGTTAATGAAACAACTGAGATAGTTTCAATTGATGTTGAAACAAATGATACATATTTAGTTAATGGATATATCACTCATAATAAAGGAGGAAATTCACATACAGATGAAACGGCTGGTAGTGCACCAACATCATTAGTATGGACAAATGGTACTCTTAAATTATCTTGGACCGGAGATGGTACAAATGATGTATACGATGTGCAAATAGATAACAATTCAGATTTTTCTTCACCATTGGTTGATGAAACATTATGGTCAAACGTATTTTTACAAACTACCACAAATGGAGATTCATTTGATATTGGAACTGGTACAAGATATGCAAGAGTAAGACAATACTCAACAAATGGTTTGTTAAGTAATTACTCAAGTACACTAACATTTACAGTTAGTTAGAAATATTTTAACGTTTCAGAAATATCTATATATTTATATATATTACATAACAATTCAAATTAAATTAAAAAAAAATGGCGAAAGCAATTAAGTTTACAGAAGAAGAAGTACAGTCAATAACTGATTTAAGACAAGATGTTGCAAATATATTCACGAGATTGGGACAATTGGCAATAGAAAAGAAAAGAAGAATGGATGAACTTGATGTAGTTGAACAAGATTTGTTAAATCAACACTCTGGTTTAGTACAGAAAGAACAAGAACTTTTTAAAGGTTTAAATGATATATATGGAGATGGAAATTATGATCCAGATACCAATACTTTTACACCAACCGAAGAAAAAAATGAAAATTTAGAAGAAGCTAAAGCGTAAAACGTATTTTAGGTAAATTAGATTATACTTATATAAGAGTATCAACAATTCAACAATATAACAAGGAGTAAAATAACATGGCAGAAAAAATTGTATCACCTGGGGTTTTTACGAGAGAAAATGACCTTTCTTTCTTATCACAAGGAGTTGGAGAAATCGGAGCAGCTGTAATAGGACCTTTTCACAAAGGACCAGCATTCGTACCAACCATTGTAAACACCCAATCGGAATTCGAACAAATTTTCGGTACACCTGATGGATCATACTATACAGGATATACCGTACAAAACTATCTTAGAGAAGCAGGAACAGTAACTATTGTTCGTGTTGGTCATCAAGGTGGTTATACACAAACCAACCCAATCGCTATAGTAAGTGAAAATGAGGGTGGAGCAAAACAAATACTAGGAACATTATTTGAAACACATACAGGACCTGGTACACTAGCAAGTTCTAGTTTAGAAGCATCAGTATCAGCTTCAAGTTTCTCAATAACAGTAACTGGTTCATCTGCAATATCTGCATCTATCAGTCCATCTGATGGGAATGATTTAGGTGATGTATTTGGTGTTAATCCAAGAGGTTCAAAAAGTGCATACGTATACAACTACTTTGAAAAGGCAGCAGCTGATAGAGTTGCAGCTGGACAAGTACAAGTATCTAGTATTACACTTGCAGATCAAGTTTTCACAACTGATATGCAACACGCTTCTACACCATGGATACAATCACAATTAGTATCTGGTGAAAGAAGTAACTTATTTAAGTTACATACTATCGGTGATGGTACTGTATACAATAAAGAATATAAAGTATCTATATTTAATGTAAAAGCAGCAGGTTCATCTAATGCAACCGATTACGCTACCTTCTCATTAATGATTAGAGGATACTCTGATACGGATAAAAGAAAATCAGTATTAGAAACTTATAATAACTTAAACTTAGACCCAGCTTCTCCTAATTACATCAAAAAAGTAATTGGTGATAGAAACTTGGTAATAGATGCAAATGGAAAACAAACAGAAAATGGTGATTACCCTAACCGTTCTAAATTCGTAAGAGTAGAATGTGTTGCTGAAGGTTCTCATCCTATCGTTGCTGGACCATTTGGACATGAAGCATATTACAATCCAATTTACGTTGGTAATATTAATTCACATAATTTAGGTGAATCTATTGTACCAGCTGTAATATTCACAACTGGTTCTGATGCCAACTCTGCATCTAAAAATGCATCATTTAGTGGAATTGATTTAGAAACTGCTCAAGTTAAGATAGATAACAATGCTTATTTATCACCAATACCATCATCAGCAGAAGATGGTTCAAATGTAGTATTTGCATTTGATTCAACACTTATTGCACAGCCATTTGGATATGAACTTACCGGTTCACTTTCATCTGATATGAACAAAAGACAATTTACAGTAGGATTCCAAGGTGGATTTGATGGAATTGACCCAACTATATCTGAAGATTTAGGAGCTAATATATCAAGTGGTAACTCACAAGGATTTAACTTATCAACTTCAACTGCAGTAGGTTCAGTTGCATATGTACAAGCAATCAACGCAGTATCTAATCCAGATGATTTTGATATCAACTTAGTATCAGTACCTGGTATTATAAGAAGACATCACTCTTATGTATTTGATAAAGTAGTAGATATGTGTGAAGCTAGAGAAGATTGTTTCTTCATTGGTGATTCTGTTGGAGCAGGTGATTCAATATCACAAGCTATCGAACAAGGTGCAGCAGTTGATTCTAACTACGTAGGTACATATTACCCATGGGTTAAAACAATTGATTCAAGAACTAACAAGTTAATTTCAGTTCCACCATCAGTATTGATGCCAGGAATATATGCTTCTAACGATGCAGTTGCAGCCGAATGGTTTGCACCAGCAGGTTTAAATAGAGGTGGTATAGTAGGTGCTATATCTGTATTAAACAGATTAACACACGCTGAAAGAGATGAATTATATGAAGGAAAAATTAATCCAATCGCTCAGTTCCCTGGAGAAGGTATCGTAGCATTTGGACAAAAGACTCTTCAAGATAAAGCATCGGCACTTGATAGAATCAATGTTAGAAGATTGATGATTAAAGTTAAGAAGTATATTGCTTCTACATCAAGATACTTAGTATTTGAACAAAATACATCTCAAACGAGAGGTAAATTCTTAAATACTGTGAATCCTTATTTAGAAGGAATACAACAAAGACAAGGATTGTATGCATTTAGAGTGGTAATGGACGAGAGTAATAACACACCTGATGTAATCGACAGAAACATATTGGCTGGACAGATTTTCTTACAACCAACTAAAACTGCTGAATTCATCGTGTTAGATTTCAACATTTTACCAACTGGAGCATCTTTTACGGCATAATTAATTAAAAACTAAAAATCTATATATTTATTAATATAATAGGAGAAAAACAACATGGCAGAAGTATTAGAATTTAACGATATGTTTTATACCAATTTCGAACCAAAGATGAAGAACAGATTCATCATGGAAATCGATGGCATACCTTCATATTTAATAAAAACAGCAAATAGACCTTCAATTCAATTTGAAACTATAACCCTAGACCACATTAACGTTAAACGTAAATTAAAAGGTAAGGGAGAATGGCAAGATGTAGAAATTACATTATTTGACCCAATCGTTCCTTCAGGAGCTCAAGCAGTAATGGAATGGGTGAGAACATCACACGAATCTATTACAGGTAGAGATGGATATGCAGATTTCTATAAGAAAGATGTACAAATCTATATGTTAGGACCAGTTGGTGATAAGATTGAACAATGGACTCTTAAAGGTGCATTTATCAATAACGCAGTGTTTAATGATTTAGATTGGAGTTCAAATGACCCAGCAGAAATCACGTTAACATTATCTTATGATTACGCTATCTTAGAATTCTAATAAAATAAGTTAAATATATTTTAGTGAAGAAGGTTCTCTTAGTGAGAACCTTTTTTTTTCTCATTTTTTAAAAGTTATATATTTATATACGAACAAAACAATTAAATAAGTTATGGCAAAGTATGATTTTCCAACGGAAGTAATAGACCTTCCATCAAAGGGTAAACTTTATCCCGAATCGAATCCTCTATCAAAGGGTACAGTTGAAATAAAGTATATGACTGCAAAAGAGGAAGATATTTTAGCATCACAGAACCTTATTAAAAAAGGAGTGGTACTTGATAAATTATTCGAATCTGTAGTTGTAGATGAAGGGGTTAATGTAGGTGATATATTCATTGGTGATAAGAATGCTATTTTATTAGCTACACGTATCTTAGGATATGGTAAAGATTATCAAGTGGAGATAACAGACCCATCATCAGGAGAAAAACAAAAAGTTAACATAGACCTTTCTAAGGTTCAAGTTAAGGAAATCTCAGATGATTCACTAAATTCAGAAAACAGATATGAGTTTGATTTACCACTTGGTAAGAAAAAAATTATATTTAGATTATTAACACATAAAGATGAAATTGATATTAATGCTGAAATACAAGCACTTAATAGATTAACTAAAGGTGATAACGTATCACAAGATGTTACAACTCGATTGAGATATATGATTCAAGATGTGGGTGGTAATGAAGATAGAGCATATATTAATAATTTCGTAAAAAACAGTTTACTTGCTAGAGACTCTAGAGCTCTTAGGAAGTATATACAAGAGTTTACACCTGATTTGGATTTAACATTCAACTTCACCTCAGATGTAACCGGTGAGCAGGAGGCACTTGATATCCCATTTGGGATTGGGTTTTTTTACCCTTCCGAGTGATTATAGTATCCAACTTCATGCTCAGATTTGGGAAATGGTTAACTATGGTAATGGATTTACTTGGTCAGAAGTTTACTTCATGCCAATCCATTGGAGAAATTTCTATTTCAAAAAATTACTAGAAGCAAAGAAAAAAGAAAAAGAAGAACATGATAAAGCCTCTAAGAAAAAAGGAGGTAGAGCACCAAATGTAAATGTGAGGAGGTAATACTTCCTCACTTTTTTTTTGTCTTATATTTATATAAGAACAAATATATAGGATTCACAACATGGCTAAAAAAAACATAAACGAGGGATTGGGTATTAGTAAGTTTATCGGAGATTTCTTTGATGGTGTTAAAACCAATACTACACGGAGACATTTAGATAAAGCTAAGAAAGCTGGTATGCCTAAAGTAGTACTCGATAAGATGAAACAAATCGAAAAAGAAAAGCGTGAGTTAGATAAGCTTTTCGCAGATTATAGTAAATAATATAACTTAGGAATAGACTATAATGGCAAGAAATGATGCTGAGATATTAAAAGAAGCTAAGAAGATACAAGCTGAAAAGATTGCACTTCAGAAGAAATCTATTGCGCTAACTGAAAAAGAACAAAAGCAGTTAGAATCTCTCATTTCAAAACAAAAAGAACTTAGAAAAGAAATTCAAGAACTTAGACAAGAAAAGTTAGATGCATTGAAAGGTGAAGAAAGCTCTATCAAGTCAATGGGTTCTATGTATGATAATCTAAACCAAATGCAAAAAGAAGGTTTAGCATTAGCTGCAGCAGAAAATACTATTAAGGGAACTAAAGGTTCTCTTAGTAAACAAGACCTTGCATCTGTAACTAAAATTCAAGAAATCAATAGAAGTATTGCACAATTGGGTGTAGATGATGTTGAAGGTAGAAAGGCTCTTACAAATGAGTATAACGACCAGATGGCATCTATCGGTGAGAACCTTCATGGAAATACTAAAATTGTACAAAACCTAAAAGAACAGAATAGTTTAGCACAGAATTATGCTGACATGAGTTCTGAACAAAAAGATTTAATACAATCCCAACATGATGTACTTGAAGGTGTAAAGAAAACAATAAAAGGTACATTAATGACCGTTAAAACTCTATATGGTAACATAACAGGAGCTGTAGGTGGTTTAATATCAGGTCTTGGTGTTGTTGTTGGTAAGATAGGTGCAGTAAATTCAGAATTAGGAACTTCAATGTTCCAAGCAGATGGTGTTGGAAGAAAAGCAGGTGTATTATCATTAGTATTTGGTGATGCAGCACAAACTGCTAAAGATTTAAGTGCAGCACTTGGTGATACGAACAAAGCAACGTTTGAATTACAAGCAAGTGTTGGTTTGATGGCTACCAACATGGGTATTAGTGGTAGTGAGGCAACCAAATTAGTAAGTTCATTCTCAATGTTGAATGGAAATTCAACTGATGTGGCATTAGATATGTCAAAAACCTCTCAAGAGTTTGCAAAACAAAATGGAATCATTCCAGCTCAATTAATGGGAGATTTAGCAAATTCAGCTGAAGAGTTTGCATTATTTGGTAAAGATGGTGGTACGAATATATTAAGAGCCGCTGGATATGCTGCTAAACTTGGTACAAGTATGGCCACACTTAGTGGTATCTCTGAGGGATTACTTGATTTTGAAACATCCGTAACAAAAGAATTAGAGTTAGGGGCAATGTTAGGTAAAAACATTAATCTTAACAAAGCAAGAGAACTTGCATATAGTGGTGATATAGAAGGAGCTACAAAAGAAACTCTTAAACAATTGGGTGGTATTGATGCATTCAATAAAATGGATTACTACCAAAAGAAACAAACAGCTGATTTATTAGGTGTTTCTGTAGCAGAACTACAGAAGATGAACTCCAAAATGGAAAATGCTGGTTCATTAGGTAATGTAATATCAGAAAACTTTTCAGTAGCAGGAGAATCAATAAACGCAGGATTAAATAAATACCTTGGTACTAGTCTTAAAGGATTGGGAGGTATGGTTACTGCAGCTGGTCAAATGGGAACAGGATTCAGTGCACTTGGAATGGATATGGGTGGTATGGTTGGTAGTTTGAAAAAAGGATTGAAACATTTAATTATGTACCCTATCTATTTAGCAAAAGCAGCAGCTATCAAAGTTGGTAATATGATGGGTATTGGTGGTGGTAAAGTTGGTAAGTATGGGGGTTCTATTGCATCAAAAGGAGCAGATGTTAAAGTTCCAGATCCAAAGGGACCATCAAAGGGTGGAGGAGCAGGTAAATCATTAAAGAGTCTTGCTGGTGGATTAAAAGCAATGGGTAATGCAAAAGTTCTCTTCGGAGCACTTAACTTGATACCAACTGCATTAGGATTCGTGGCAATAATAGCCGGTCTTCCTGGTATGTTAGGAGTTTCACTTTTAGGAGTTGGAGCTGGATTGGGATTAAAAGCATTAGGTCAAGGATTTAAAAGTATGAGTAAAGCATTTCCTGGAATACTTGCTCTTAGTTTAGCCGCATTAGGATTTATTCTAATGATTCCAGGTTCAGTTGGAATGTTATTGATGGGAGTAGCCGCACCAATAGCAGCCGCAGGAATATATGCGTTAATACCGGCATTAATTGCATTAGGAACGGCAATGGCTAGTGGAGTAGGTGCACTTGGTTTAGCGGCTTTAATAGCAATGGGTGTAGGATTGGGTGTAAGTTTTGCATTAATCGGAGCAGGAGCAATGATGATGGGTAAAGGGATACAGTTAGCCGCACAAGGATTCGCAACTTTATTACCTACATTATCCACGTTTATGGCAGGTATAACGTTCCAACAAGTAGCACTCGTTGGTTTGTTTGCATATTCTCTTTTAGGATTGGGAGCTTCATTGGGAATTTTAGCAATTGCATCATTGTTTGCATTGCCAGGATTATTAGGATTAGCATTTGTTACTACACTATTAGGAGCTGGGTTGAGTATATTAGGAACTGCACTTGGAACAATTGGATCCGCAGTTTCAACAATGAGTGAAGGTATGGGTACATTTGCATCTGGATTATCTTCTGTTTTAGAAGTTATAACTTTAGAAAAAGTAGCAGCAATTGCTTCATTGGCATTGGCATTTATTGGATTATCTGGTAGTTTAGTAATGTTAGGAATAAGTGGTTTAGTTGCAGTACCTGTTATGATGGGTATTGGATTCGCTACCATGTTGTTAGGTGTTGCATTTAATATACTAGGAGCAGGAATGCAAGCAGTTGGTTTAGGACTATCTACTATAATGACATCATTAGGTGGATTAGTTTCAATCATTGGACCAATAACTATGTTATCACTTGCACTATTGGGATTATCAGGTGCACTAATGGGATTAGGATTATCAATGGCATTTTTAGGTTTAGCTGGATTACCAGGATTGTTAGTATTGGGAGGAATATCAGCAATGGCAGAACCAATTATAAAACTAGCTTCTTTCTTCGGATTGGGTGGAGCAACTGGTGGTGGTGAAGAAACTAGTGCAATAGAAGGTGGTACATTAAGTGAATATGAAACAAATATGTTAGCCAAGATGGATCAATTAATAATGGCGACTACTTCACAGAGAGATATATACTTAGATAGAGATAAAGTTACCAATGTAGTTATGGATAGGGGAGAGAGAAGTGCAGTTAATAAATTTAAACTAAATAGAGCCTAAGCATTATGCCTACAATATTAGAATTATTTAAAAATAAAGAATTATTATTTCCAGGTGGAAGTACAGCTAAAGGTGCGGTCAAAAAAGATTCTGAAACTTTCATAGAACAAGAAACAAGTGGAATTCGTATTAAATCACTTGTAGATATAAACAATCCACTTATCTATGGTAACGAAGCAACTCGATTGATTGCAAAAAGTACACCTGCATTGGAAACAATGAAACAAGGTACAGGTGGTGAACAAGGTGGTGGTGGATTAGTAGGAAAAGGACTTTCAAAACTTGGTGTCGATGGTGGAGTTGCAGGCCTTAGAGATAAGATAAATGATAAATTAGGAATTCCAAAACTATTAATTCCAACTGAAGTTGTAAATGAAATAATTGATGGTGAATCAAATAAAAAAGGTGAAGGTTCTAAGAACGATTCACAAACACCAATCACACAAGATTTATACGGAAAGAACGGTTCAGAGGTAGGTAAATTTTTAAAACAAACAGGTGGTGGTAACCCAACAACAATTGGTAAACAAGCTCTTGGAAAAGGAATAGGACTTGCAAAGGATAAATTAAGAGGAGCTTTATTTGGTGATCCTGATACTATTGGAACTGCCAAGGGAACAACATATGCAATAGAAGAAACTACTGACCAAAGTACATATTCTGATAATAATAAATCAAAAACATTACCATCTGCAGATGATTCTTCTCCACTAGCAGATTTACAAAAGAATACAAAATTAGGAATTAATTTAAATACAGTATCTCCTATATATGGTATACACAGAAAAGAAAACGAAAGACCTAATAATAAACAATTCATAGAAAACAGTAGGTATACTCCTCTGAATCCAAAAACAATGAAAGAAGGAAAGTCAGATGTTCAAATGAATTCGGTATATAAATTATCTAATACTGATAGCATTAATAATGTATCACCTACAGATGAATATACAATGGAAGAAAATGCTTTCATGAAAGTTGGTGAACAGGTATACAAAGATTTCATTCCATTGTGGTTCAAAAAAATAGGAGCAGATAAACCTCTTGTATTCAGAGCAACAATTACTGGTTTAACGGAAACATCTACTCCTTCTTGGAGTTCTAATAAATTCATAGGTAATCCATATTCATTTCACATGTATGATGGGGTGGAGAGAAGTTTGGCTTTTAATATTAAATTAGCAGCAGCATCACCGGTTGAATTAAACGTTATATGGGAACGATTAAAAATATTAACATCATACACGTATCCTACTATTGGTGCAGGACTAGTAACTCCTCCTATTATAACATTTAGATTGGGTGATATGTATGTGGATAGAGAAGTGTTGTTAGATTCATTAACTTATACAATACCAGATGAATCAACTTGGGAAACTAAAGGTGAAATTGGATATCTACCTAAAGTGATAGATGTTGCCCTTTCTATGAAGTTTATAGAATCAGCAGGAGCTGAAGATAGATTATACGATATGGCAATTTCTAAAGCAGCTCTTACGGATATAAACGATAAACGTACAGCTGAAAAAAATGCTATAGACTTAGAAGCAAAAAATAGAGGTGTTAAGCCTGCTGAGGCTCCTGTAGTTAAAGAAACATCTAAAAAACAATCAACGGTTACTGTATTAACAGGAGCAGGAACTGATTTAGCAGCACAAGTATCGAGTACAGTAAAAAGTGCTTCAGATAAAGGAAAGGATTTAAAATCAACTCCAGCTGACTTGGCAAAAGGAATTCCGGATCCAGTAGCCGGTCAATCAGCAACGGCCGATAATTTGGATGGAAAAACTCCAATAGTTGCAGCTAAAGAAGCACAAAATACGGAAAACTTAACAGAATGGCAATCCGATAGATTAATCAGATTAAAAGCAACCGGTAACTATACAAATGTTAAGATAATATCTGTGAGCAAGCTACCAACTTGGGTTAAAGAACATTCTCATAACCCAGAAAACTTTAAGAACCCTAGATACAAAGGTGTGAAGTGTGTTTATGTACAAGCAGAGGGATCCTTTGAAGAACATGATTATGCTCCTAATACCTTCTATATGGCAATGGGAATGTTTACTAGTGGTAAGAGTCAGTTTTTTAGAACTTTTGCAAATGATTTAGATGATAATCCTAAGTATTATTTTCAACCTGGAGAAATAGAAGCGATGAAAGCAAACGCTGAAAGTAGGGCAATGGATAGAGCTCAGGGATTAGGGGGAATGTTTTAATTAAAATATTATGGCAAGTAGATACGAAAATAACGCAACACAAAAATTAGATGATGGTAGAGTAGTCTATCGTTCTCGAATATATCCAAATATACCATTATCTGATAACGATATATATATTGTAACACAACAAGGAGATAGGTTAGATAGTTTAGCACATCAATTTTACTCCGATACATCATTATGGTGGATTATAGCAACAGCTAACAATATACATGATGGTTCACTTTCTGTTCCTGATGGAACTACGTTGAGAGTACCTGTTAACTATAATAGGATAGTTCAGAATTTTAAATAATAATAGGTTTTATGTCATTTCCACAATTAGGTAATATAGATAAAAGAATATATGATACTGTTATCCAAAAGGCTAGCAGTAATCTACGAGCATCACAAACAATGCCATGGATTAGAGTAACATCTTGTCTAGATACCTTTTTAACTCTTGAATCTACTAAAAATCACGAATCATTTTCACAAAAATACGGTAATACTCAAAAAAGTGGTAGATTGGGTATATCGGGTGATGTAGATGGGAACAAATCTATATATTCGGATGATACTGGTAATGATAGAGGATTACGACCTTCTCCATCAATAGATAGTATTTCAATATCACAAGGTAATGAAGGATTAAGTAAAAAATCATCATTTACAATTATATGTTATTCTTTAGGACAAGCTGAAAAAATAATGGAATATTTCTTAGAACCAGGAAATATGGTTTTAGTAGAATGGGGAGAAAATAACCAAACGAGTTATTCACAAAAAGCTTCAATTAATAAATGTGCAATCGCTGCTTATAATAACTTAAGACATATTCAACAAAAAAGAACAAATGCACATGGTATGTATGATGCTGTTCTTGGTGTAATTACCGGTGGGAGTATGGGGTATGGTAGTAATGAAACATTCGAAGTTGGTGTAGAATTAACTGCAGTTGGGGAAATTCCAGCATATTTACAACATCACAAAGGAATTGTAAACCCAGAAGCTTCGATAGAATCAGGACAAATATTTCAAGAACACGAACTTGAGGCTGACGACCTTGATGTAGGTAGGGCACTATTTATGCAAATGTATAATGATTTACCTTCTGCAAAACGAATAGGAACGGTAAAAAATTTAGGTAACAAAGGTTCATGGGCAACCGATGCTTCAAACTTCATTAATATGGATAAGGAAGTACATGATGATATAACAAAACAAATGTCTGGTGGAGCTAAACTTAATTCAATGAATAAAGAAGATGGTGATCCCATTGTAATAGAATCGGATGTTCCCTTATTTTCAGATAAAAGATATATTAGAGCCGCACTTGCATTTACTATTTTAGACTCACAAGATAATATGGCATTAAACGCTCTTAAAATAGCAGATTGTGATAATGGTGCATCTAAAAGTCAAGGAACAATACAATGGTATAATACAATTTGTAGAGCTCATGAAAATATGTTTTCTGCAAATTCTGATTATTTATATATTCCGAATAAATCAGGTCCTTTCTTTGATGTAATTGGTGCACTTAGTAAAAAAACAAAACTTAATTCAGTACTACCCGATTTAAGATCAGATAAAGGAAATGTTGCTTCACGAGGTGTTACTGGAGGAATCGCAGGACAGCTAAAATATCATTTAAGAGAAAAAGGTGAGAGTGGTGATAACGTAACTGCAAATTTACATCCTAAAACATATGAACCTAATCTAGATGAATCACATTATTTTCCAAATAGATCAGCTTTAGACTTTGACGACCAGGCTTGTTTTGATAACACATATGGAAATCAAGTAGCAGATCCTATGGAATGGGGATTTCTTAGAGATTTATATATTAATTTTGATTTCTTTTGTGATACTATAGAGAAAAATGGGTTAGTTACTAAGGATGTATACTATGATATATTAAATGGATTAAGTGCTGCTACAAATCTTTATTGGAATTTTCAAATAGTAGTTAGAGGGCATACAAAAATATATTCTCCTGGAGGACCTTCTGATTTAGATACTTTTTATAATTGGAAAAAGGAAAATAACCCTGGTGAATTAGGACAAGAAGAACTACAGATAATTGATGCATCATTTGGAGGAAGAATGACAGAAGCTAAAGGAGTAGGTATAGCTGGATTTCAATCAAGAGGAACTGCATCTCCGTTCTTATCATGTGAATTAAACTTTGATATACCTGGAGCCATGAAAGGACAGGTAACTGCTAGAAAATTAGCTAACGCACCTAAGAATGCAAATGCAGAAGATAAGGAAGTTGATTTAGATGGGTTGTTTTCAAATAAAACAGATACGGTACTTGAGGCATTAAATTCTGTTCAAAAAAAAATGACAGCTAATGCAATAGCGGTAGCTAAAGCAGAAGCTCAAGAAAAACTAGATAATAGGTCCAATTGGGAAAAATTTAAAGATGGAGTATCATCCGCAACAACTGCTGTAGCAGAGGCTGTTAATTTACAAGATACTCCAGAAGAAGCAGCCGAAGCTAAAGCAATGAAATCAAACTATGAATTCTTTGCAAATAATGCATTAGTAGTTCCAAGACCACAAGATAAAGATGAGGATATGGATATTGTTGATAATTTGGGCTATGATGGTTCAGATACCGTAACATTAAGTGAAATTGCTATGGTGGGTGCATGGTCTGATGCTAACGTGTTAAAAAAACTACAACAATTAAATGAAGGTACTTTAGATGTAAGAGGTGGAAAACTTGCTGAAAACATGGGAAGTACTTCTACTCTTAATGTTCCATTACTACCTATTAAATTTAATTTTACGATACATGGAGTTAGTGGAATCAGGGTAGGTGATACCTTTCATATTGTAGATTTACCTACTAAATATAAAAATAAAGTATTTCAAGTAACTAACGTTTCACACAGTATTGAACAAAATTTATGGAGTACTAAAATTGAAGCTTCATTGAGAAATTTAAAAATTGGTTCAGGTGTATTGAAGGAAAACAGTAAAACAGGAACACAAGCAGAAGTTAGTACAGGAGGATAAATAATAATTATGGATATTAACAGATATAAAAGAATTTCAACGAATCAAACAAGAGTACGATGGGATATCGATGCTCATATTCCTGTACTAAAAGAACCAGATTATAAGCGAGGTTTTGTTAAAAGATATTTTATCCAAAAGGCAAATGATAAGGGTTCTCCTATATATGAAGTTAAAAGAAGTAGATATGGTAAATATACTGGAAAACCATACTATGTAGGTACTTCATTGAAATGGAGAGTATCAGGACCAACCGAACAAACATATGATAGTACAGGAACTATAATTGATAAATCAGTTTCAGAATCAAATCGTATTGCAATTCGTTTAGCATCAGATGAAATGCCAAATTTAAAATTATACTTACCAAATTTATTACAATTTTATAAAAAATAAGTGTTAAAAAGCTTGTTTATTCCAATTTTTTTTCGTATATTTACATAGTAAATGAGTGGGGAATTATCCCCAAGATATAAACCTTAAAACTTAAAATATATGAA
>Ga0233444_10002638_pt1 | contig 18625 bp, 15 predicted proteins | sample SI_124_October20_6_FD_182792 | JGI IMG/M metagenome (GOLD analysis project Ga0233444, IMG submission 182792) | Seawater microbial communities from Saanich Inlet, British Columbia, Canada - SI_124_October2016_10_MG | ecosystem: Environmental > Aquatic > Marine > Inlet | place: Canada: British... | reverse complement strand
TAAACGTATTTTTATATCTAAGTGTATTAACAAATATAAAGAACTGATAATTAGCTTTTTATAAAAATAAAAAAGGACTTTAAAATATAATAATGATTTTAAAAAAAGTTGACTTAGTTAAGAAAGCTAAGGGAGGTTATTGTTTTTTTTCTTCTTCTAAAATAACTTTATCAAAAAACTTTTTAGCAGAATCATAATCATCAAATTCTTCATCTATACCAGCATCGTATGCATCTGTTTGCTCATAATCATCATAAAAATCATCATCCCAATCTAATTCATTTTCTTTTAATTCTGGATTGTAGGGAATTTTTAATTTACCATCTCTAAATTCAACTTGAAAAAGTATATCAAGGTCAAGCTCATTTATGTTTTTATCATTTTCTAAATATGAATTATACTGTTCTTCATCATAAGCTTGAAATTTACGCAACTGGAAACGAAGTCCTTCAATAGGGTCTTGCTGTTCATCTTCTCGAACATATTCATAAGTAAACTCAAGATTATAAACCTGATAAATATTGAATTTTTCCCATTCTTCCATAATTCTAATTTTAAAAGATTATCCTATTAGTATTGTATTTAGTTTGTAAGTTTTAAACTATTAAAGTAAGAAAAAGTTGTCGTCTGTCTCCTTGTCTCCAATACCTTTTCTAAAAAAAATAGGTGTTTTAAATTAGTCACATTGCAAATCCATTGCAAATAAAAAATAAAATTCTTTGTAAAACATCAAATTAACAGATGTGGGCAATACTGGATTCGAACCGGTGACCTCTTGCCTGTCAAGCAAGCGCTCTAAACCAACTGAGCTAATTGCCCATAAAATAAAAAAGCCTCTATTGAGACTTGGTGGGCGATGAGGGATTCGAACCCCCGACCCCCTCGGTGTAAACGAGGTGCTCTGAACCAACTGAGCTAATCGCCCTAATTAAGGACTGCAAATATATTTAATTTTTTATTCTTCTATAACTTATCTAATAAAATTCCTTAAGTATATCCCCGATTAGGAATGCACTCCCTGTAACAAGAATTAAATCGTCTTCGTTTGCATTTTCCTTGGACTTTAAAAATGCGGCTTTATAATCTTGAAACACAACGGAGTTATTAATTTTTATTTGTTGTTTTATTAGTTCTGGGTCAACGCTTCTAGAATTATCAGACTTTGTTAAATAAAATAAATTAGCATTAGGTAAAGTACTAATAATGGCTTCTAGATTTTTATCATTTGAAATCCCAATTATTAAATGAAGCTTATTAAATTTTTCATTTTCTAATTGTTTTTTTAGTTCTTCAATACACTGTTTATTATGTCCTATATCCAATATTATTCTTGGACTTTTGGAAACAACCTGCCATCTTCCTTTTATAGTTATGTAAGATGAAGGCTCATCATTTATATTTAGTAAGCTATAATTAGTTTTTAAAATTTCCACAGCTTTTTTAGCAGTATTCCAATTTTTAATTTGATAATTTGGTAGACTTCCTTTCAAAAAATCTTGATTTTCTTCGGCTTTGTAAAGTGGAGTGTTTCTTTCTTTACAAATTTTTGAAAAAACATTTTCGGAGCTAATTCCAGACCCTAAAAGAGTAGGGGTGTTCTCTTTAATTATTCCCGCTTTTTCAAAGGCAATTTTATCTAAAGTATTTCCTAATATAGATTCGTGATCAATTTCAATACTAGTTATAATGGAAAGTTCTGGGTTTATTATGTTGGTGGAATCTAACCTGCCTCCCAGTCCAGTTTCAATTATATTAATATCAGTATTAGAATCTTTAAAAAATGAAAATGCTAGAGCAGTACTCCATTCAAAAAAGGAAGGTTTAACATCGCTAAATAGTTCTAAATTTTTTTCATAAAAATTAACAACGTAATCTTTAGTTATCCAATCATCATCAACTTCAATACGTTCTCTAAAATCTATTAAATGTGGAGAAGTGAAAATTCCTACTTTATATCCCGATTTTTTAAAAATGTTGTAAAGTATATTACAAACTGATCCCTTTCCATTTGTCCCAGCAACATGAATGGTTTTTATATCTTTTTGTGGATTTCCTATTAATTCACAAAGACTTTTAATATTACTTAAATCTCCTTTGTAAGCATCTTTTCCCTTTTTTTGATAGGATGGATACTGATTAAATAAGTACGCTACAACATCTTTGTAGGTGCTCATTATTTTTCAATATATTTTATTCTTTTAACCAGTCTGTCTTTTTGTATGCCAGATGAGGATGGTGTAAACTTAAATTTAAGCTTACAGTCGTTAGCTATAAATTTTTGATCATTACTTGATAAAGTAATTGTTGTTTTAGGATGAGGATAAAGAACTTTGGCTTCTAAAACATTTCCATCAGTATCAATTATAAACTGTACCATAACATATCCTAGCCAATTTTTTGGATTATCTAGTTCTGGATTTCCAACAACTTGTCTTCCTTTACCGGAGCCAAAGCCACCGCCAGTATTTGGCCCTTTACCAGTTCCTATTCCTGTGCCTTGCCCTTCTCCATTACCCGATTCTTCGTTTCCATTTCCCTTTCCAAACAAAGTGCTAAAATCATTCTTAGGTTTAGGTTTTTCTATAATTTCTTCTTTGGGTGCTGGTTTTTTATCTTTTGAAGTTGAGTTACTTTTATTAGTAGTTACAGGTGATTCTTCTTGGGTTACTTCATTTTCTGCTTTAATTGCTTCATTAACTGTTGGCTCTGTGGGTGCAGACGCTCCCGGATTTCCACCACCAGCATCACTAAAGTCAAGCGTAATCACTTCCTCTAAGGTAAATTGTGGTGGATTTTGGAGTTCCATACAACCTTTGCTAAAAAAAATCATACATAATAAGGATATATGAAATACTAGACTTATTATTATTCCTAGCCTGTTGTTTTTTTGAAATAATTCCAACTTACTTACTTCCTTTAGTTTTTATAACAACTTTTAAAGCATTTTGTTTTGCAATACGGATTATTTCATAAGCCGAAGCTCTATTTGCATCCTTATCTGCCAATAATTCAATGGCTTTATTTTCTCCTATTTCTTTCTTTAATTGTGATTCTATAGAACTAATATTTATAGGTAAAGAATTACTATTTAAGTAAAAATTATTTGCAGAATCTATATAAACTTTAACGGGTGAGGTTAATGATGGGTCTCCAGTTCCTTCGGGAAGTTTAATTTGATGAGAAGTATTTACTAATGATGAAATAATAATAAAAAATATTAATAGCAAAAAAACTAAGTCTGTCATAGATGACATTCCACCATCAATTTTTATTCTGTTCCCTGCTTTCACTTTTTATTTCCGTTTAAAGAAATTTTAATATTATTTTGCTTAGCAATATCTATTATATAAACTGATGATTCCCAAGAACTTTCATTGCTTCCGTATAAAGAGATAATACTATCTTTACCTAAGTTTTTTAAGATTTCATTTTTAATTTTGGAACTTGAGATTGGTGTTTTTTCAGAATTTATAAAATACTCATTCTTATCATTAATATTAATACTTAAAATTTTCTTATCGTTGCTCGAGCCCCCATTTTTAGGAACATCGATATTTACTCCAGCTGTTATCATTGTGGATATAACAATAAAAAAAATAAGCAATAAAAAAACTAGGTCTGTCATTGATGACATTCCCCCTTCAATCTTAATTTTATTTCCCGATTTAAAATTCATTCTTATTTTCCAGGAGCCTCTAGAATGTCTAAAAATTCAATGGACGCACCCTCCATATTATGAATTACTTTTTCGACTTTACTTACTAAATAATTATAAGCAACATATGCAACAATGCCTACAATTAATCCACCAACTGTAGTAATCATAGCTTCCATAATACCACCAGATAAACTTGCAATTTCAAATGTTTTTTCTTTAGACATGTTCTGAAATACTTTTACCATACCTAACACAGTACCTAAAAAACCAAGCATTGGAGCAACTCCTGAAATTGTAGCAAGCATAGAAAGCCTTCTTTCTAATTTACTTATTTCAAGTTTGCCAATATTTTCTATGGATATTGCAATATCTTTCATTGGTTTTCCAACTCTACTTAACCCTTTTTCAATCATTCTTGCAATAGGATTATTACTAGATCCGCAATGTTTAATAGCGTTATTTAAATCACCTTTTAAAACAAAGTCATTAATTCTTTGCATAAAATCTTTTTCTCCTTTTAAGGCTTTTTGAATCGTCATAAATCTCTCTATAAATACATAAACAGCTATAAAAGAAAAAATAAATAATAGGGACATTACAATTAAACTAGTTAAGCTATATTCTCCACTAATTGAATCGTAACCCCAAATTAATTGCCACATAGATATTTGTTCAGTTTCTATAATCGAGGGAGCTTCATCTAAGATTGTAGAAATATTTTCTTGAATGCTAAAAAACATAGGAGGTAAATTGAAATTCATTTAATAAATTTTTAATAAAATTACAGCTTTTTAAAAGCTATTAAAGGCTATTGAACAATAGAAATGAACAGGCACCCGTTAAGTAACCAATTGCAGCAAGCCATGCAATCTTCTTTAAATACCAGAAAAATGATATTTTTTCCATGCCCATTGCTACAACTCCAGCGGCAGAACCAATAATAAGCATACTACCACCAGTTCCAGCAGAATAAGCTATAAAATGCCATACTAAGTCATCTAAAGGCAAATTAAACATACCCATACTTGCAGCAACTAACGGAACATTGTCAATAACAGCAGATCCAAATCCTAGTAAAATCACAAAATAATTTATTGGAATTGCTTCCTGAACACTTTTACCTAAATTAAAAACTATTCCAAGAGATTCTAGAGCTGCAACAGTCATTAAAATACCTAGAAAAAAAAGTATTGACGGCATTTCTATTCTAGACAATGCCTTAAATATTGGACTTGAGGAGTGGCTGTTTTCATCTATTGTAGATTTATCGTCAAGGGTATTCAAACTAAATTTTCTAGAACTGAAAATTTCACCAAATAGAGCTACTATTGCCAAAGACAACATCATACCTACATAAGGTGGTAAATGGGTAACAGTTTTAAATATTGGAACAAATATTATAGCTGATAAACCTAGTATTAACATTGTTGAGCCATGTTTAATTTCATTTACTTCTTCATTTGGTGGTTCAAAATTAGATCTAAAAGGTTTTAAAAAGCTAGCTATTATTGTAGGAACTAACATACATATTAGGGAAGGAATAAATAGTAATTTTACCAATTCTAATGATGAAACTTTTTCTCCCATCCAAAGCATAGTTGTAGTTACATCGCCAATAGGAGACCAGGCACCACCAGCATTTGCAGCAATTATAATTAGACCAGCAAACCAAACTCTATCCTTATTTTCCTTAATTAGTTTTCTAAGAATTGTAATTAATACAATCGTGGCAGTCAAGTTGTCAATAATAGCAGATAAAATAAATGCTAATATGCACATGATCCAAAGGAGGTAAGTTTTCTTTTTGGTTTTGATAAATCTTTTAATTGTTGCAAAACCATTAAAGTGGTCAATAATTTCTACTATCGTCATAGCTCCAATTAAGAAAACTAGGATCTCGCAAGTTTTTCCAAAATGATGAAGTAGTGTACTCTCAAATAACAACATTTTCGAAGCTCCATGGTTATGAGAATGATGTGGTAATGATGCAAATCCGTTAATCATCTCGTGTTTGTCAGAATCAAACCAGTTAACAAAATCATCTAATCCAAAAGCTATTAATGCCCATGACAAAGCCATCATTAATAACGCGGGAACTAACTTGTCAATTTTAATAGAATGTTCTAATGTAATTGCTAAATACCCAAATACAAAAATTAATACGATTGCAACTTCCATAATTATAAATTAAATTAATTGTTTTAATGCAATTTCAAATGCAGTTTTAGAAATATTTTTAATACTTGTACTTTTTTCAAAGACATTTTTCAACGCTTTTCTTATGGTTTTAGAGGTATCTTTAAATATATTCTCATCTTTGATTTTATCAATATCATTGCCCATTAAATACGCAAAAACTCTAGCCATTCCACAATTTGAAATAAAATCAGGAATTAGACTTATGTTTTGATCAGTATAGTCAGAAATTGGACCAAAAAATATTTCTTTATCTGCAAATGGCACATTAGCACCAGGTGCAATTACTTCGATTCCTGATATAAGCATTCTGTCAACTTGATTTTTTGTAATCAATCTTGAAGCTGCGCAGGGCAAAAATATTTCGGCTTTTAAATCCCAAATTTCATTATTTATTTCCTCAAATGGAAGTAAATTTTCGGCATTTATAGAATTCCCATTCTTATTGAGAAATAAATTTTTAATTTCTTGAAACGAAAAACCATCTTTATTAATCAGCCCACCATCTCTATCTACAATTCCAACAATTTTAGCTCCTTCTTGGGTAATGTAGTAAGCTGCTGCAGAACCTACATTTCCCCAGCCTTGAATAATTACTCTTTTGTTTTTTAATTCTCCTCCATAAATACTGTAATAATGTTTTACAGATTCTGAAACCCCATATCCTGTAATCATATCTGCGACTGCAAATTTTCTCTCTAAACTAGGAGAGTATTTTTCACTTTCAATTGTTTTTAAAACTCCTTGGCGCAATTGTCCAATTCTATTTATTTTTTGAGATTCTCTTGGTTGAAAATGCCCATTGAAAACTCCTTCTTGAGGATGCCATACTCCACAGTCTTCAGTAATTGGAATTACTTCATGTATTTCGTCAATATTAAGATCTCCACCAGTACCGTAATAATGTTTTAAAAGAGGGGTTACCGCTGCATACCATCTTTTTAAAACTTCTTTTTTTCTAGGGTCATTAGGGTCAAAATTTATTCCGGATTTTGCCCCTCCTATTGGAGGACCAGAAACAGTAAATTTTACTTCCATTGTCTTTGCAAGTGAAGTTACTTCATGCTGGTCAAGTCCAATTCTCATTCTAGTTCCACCTCCAGCAGCACCTCCTCTTAGAGAATTAATTACAACCCAACCTTTAGCTTCAGATAATTGATCTTGCCATTGGAAAACAATTTCAGGAATTTTATTCTCAAATTTTTTAAGTAAATCTTTCAAATTAGTTATAAAAGTTCAAATGTAAAAAGAAAGTAGGTATTGTAGAGTTTAGTAGTAACTCTTTTCAAAAAATTTTTCATGGAACGAACAAAACACCAGCTGACAAATCTTTTGAAGCGCCTGTTACCGATGATAATACGTTATTCTCGTTTCTGATTTTTAAAACTCCAAGTAATGAAAAGATTAGTGCTTCTTTAAATTCAATCATGTTTTCTTCTGGAATAACTGTTTTAATTTTTAGTTCATTAATCTTTTGAATCCAGAATTTATTGTAGGCACCTCCGCCAGTTATAAAAAGTTCACTATTCTCTTTAATCTCAAAAGTATTTTTAATGGTTCTTGATAGATGAACTCCAGCTGTATAAAGTTGATCATATACATTTGAATCACTATTTTTATATATGGGCTTATACCAATTATTAAAGTCCTCTATAGATAAAGATTTCGGAAAAATTTTCTTGTAAAAACTTAAATTTTCTAGTTTAGTGATTAAACTTTCATCTAATTTTCCCATTTGAGCAAGATTTCCATCTTTATCGTAGGGATGACCAATTTTTTTTGATAAATAATTACTAATCATGTTCGCAAAATTTAGATCACCAGCTAATCTTTGATTATTTGAGTTGAAAGAAATATTAGCAATCCCCCCTAAATTTAGACAACCTGCATATTTTTTAAATAATAATTCATCACCCATTGGTACTAATGGAGCACCCTGACCCCCAAAAGCTACATCAAGACTTCTAAAATCAGTAATAGTTTTAATATTAGTTACAGCGCAAATTTGGTTGCCATTTCCAATTTGGTAAGTAATCATATTTTTTGGCTCATGAAAAATTGTATGTCCGTGGGAGGAAATTAAATCTACATCACTTTTTTTAATATTATTTTTTTTTAAAAATTTGTTTATGATTTCACCAACATAATTGCCGTATTGATGATCGAGTTGAATAAATCCTCTTGCTTTTGTGGTATGTGCTTTAATAAGCTTATTTATCCATATTTCAGAATATTGAAATGTTTCACAAGCTAAAATTTTACAAAACCACTTTTTTTTAAAACTTAATTTTGTGTATACAACATCTATTCCATCTAATGATGTTCCTGACATAACTCCAATAATATTATATTTGTTCATAAGTTTTAAGTAAATCGTATTACTACAATATAGTATTTATTTTATAGATTTAACATCAAATTAAGAATATGAATTTTGACCTTACCGAAGAACATAAAGCTGTTAGAGAAGCTGCTAAAAATTTTGCTGTAAACGATTGTAAAGCAGGGGTTATTGATAGAGATACTAATCAAAAAGTTGGTTTTGACCAATTAAAAAAATTAGGAGAATTAGGCTTTATGGGAATGATGGTAGATCCAAAATATGGCGGAAGTGGTATGGATACTTTGAGTTATGTTCTAGCTATAGAAGAAATCTCTAAAATTGACGCCTCTATTTCTGTTGCTATGTCTGTAAATAATAGCTTAGTATGTTGGGGTTTGGAAAATTTTGCAAATGAAGAACAGAAACAGAAGTACTTAGTTTCATTAGCTAAAGGTGAAAAAATAGGTGCATTTTGTCTTTCAGAGCCTGAAGCTGGTTCTGACGCAACCTCTCAAAGAACTACTGCTTTGGATATGGGCGATCATTACCTTCTTAATGGCACAAAAAATTGGATAACTAATGGAAGTACAGCTTCGACATATTTAGTTATTGCTCAAACTGATGTAGATAAAGGTCATAAAGGAATTAATGTTTTTATTGTTGAAAAAGAAATGCAGGGATTTGAAATTAGCGCAAAAGAAGATAAACTAGGGATTAGGGGGAGTGATACACATACATTAGTATTTAATGACGTAAAAGTTCCTAAAGAAAATAGAGTAGGTGATAATGGTTTTGGATTTAAATTTGCCATGAAAACTCTTGCTGGTGGTAGAATAGGTATTGCTGCTCAGGCACTAGGTATTGCAGCTGGTGCTTACGAACTTTCACTAGCTTATTCCAAAGAAAGAGAAACTTTTGGAAAACCAATCCATCAGCATCAAGCCATTCAATTTAAATTAGCTGACATGTATGTAGATATTGAAAATGCTAGAAATTTAGTCTACAAAGCTGCTTGGCATAAGGATCAAGATATGAATTACAACTTATCTGGTGCTGTTGCAAAATTACATGCTTCTGAAGTTGCAATGAGAACTACTATTGAAGCAGTTCAAATCCACGGTGGTTATGGATACGTTAAAGAATACCACGTAGAGAGACTAATGAGAGATGCCAAGATTACACAAATCTACGAAGGTACTTCAGAAATTCAAAGAATTGTAATAGCTAGAAACACGATTAATTAAAAAAATTAATTTTCTATATTAGTTGTCTAAATTTGATTTTACTGCCAGGCATTAATACCGCTTGGGCTTCCAATTCTATCCATTGCACATCGAAACCCTATGGCTGAGGTTGAACGATCTTCTTCCAAAAATCTTCTTGTTCCAGGATTTAAATAATAAGCTCTGTCTTTCCATGATGCCCCTTTATAAACTCTAGATTTATCGGAAATAAGAGTAGTTAGTGAAGCTGCTGGTGTACCATTATACTTTTTTTCTTTACCTCTTTGGTACATTGCGAAATCTTCGTTCATAGCCCCGCTGTTGAAATCATCAATTTTCTGTTGATTGTAATCAGGATCACCGGGATGAGCTATTGATGACTTTAAGTCACCATCTAAATAATCTATATTATCTGCTATCCTGTAATTACTTCTTTTCATGTTCTCTTCTGCAGTTACGTCTCTCATTTGTACATTACCTGGTGTGTTTAGAATATAATCAGACATTCCAGCTCTTAACATAGGGCTTATTTGTATAGAGTAACCAGCTAGATCAGGATCTTGTTGAACTTGCAAATCAAAATCTTCAAAAATTCGATCAAAAACTTCTTGTATTTTCCCTGAAGCTTCAATAATTTGTCTGTTTTTAACTAATGCTTTTGCTTGTTTTATTTGTTCAGATATGACGTTTAAAAGCTCTTTTTCAACTGAATCTAATCTTACTTTTGTAACATATCCATATGTTCTTGAACCTTTTTCAACTTTGTCTTCTCTTTCTGCTTTAAATTCTGCTATATATTGTTCTAATCCATCAATGTCGTAGGTAGCTACATTGTATTTCTCATCAACAGAACCTGAAGCATTTAGTACTTTAGTTTTGAAAACATTTCCTCTAAATGGTCTAAACTCGCTGGCATCTTGAGATGTTAGTGGTCTGTAAACATCAAGAACCCATTCACTAACATTACCAGCCATATTGTATAATCCGTAGTCATTAGGCCAATAAGAATATATTGGAGCTGTGATATCTGCATTATCATTTAAATGACCAGATACACCCATATAATCACCTCTTCCTCTTACAAAATTTGCTAGCATATCCCCTTGAAAATTTTCTTGAGGATTTCTAACCCAATGACCATCCCAAGGATAAACTCTTTTTTCAATAATCCTTTCATCAACTGTATTTCCTATTAAGCCGTAAGCAGCAAATTCCCATTCAGCTTCAGTTGGGAGTCTATATCTAGGAAGTAAAATTCCATCTTCCATTCTTACATCCCTTGTAGCTAAATTTTTAACTTTAAGCTTTCCTGTAGAAGGATCATATCCCCCCTTAGAAGGATCTAAATTTGCTATTTGACCTTGAGGATTTAAACCTTGTTGATACTGACCAGCCAAGTAAGCATCAGTTGTAAATGGCTCGTTTTGTTGGTTGGGATTCATTAATAAAACTCCTTCTCTTATTAAAATATATTCATTTACCCTATCAGTTCTCCATCGACAAAACTCACTTGCTTGTTTCCATGATACACCAACAACAGGGTAATCCCTGTAAGCAGGGTGCCTTAAGTAGTATTCCACATATTTTTCATTGAAACCTAATTTTTCTCTCCAAGATAAAGTGTCAGGTAAAGATTTTTTTAGAATCATAGGATAATCAGTATATGTTCTACTAATCCAGTACATATATTCACACCAGTGATAATTAGATATTTCAGTTTCATCTAGGTAAAATGAAGATACTGAAACTCTTCTTGGGATATTGTGATTTTCATAAGTTACATCTTGTTCAACTTTACCCATTGTAAATGTTCCTCCCTCAATCATTATTAGACCTGGGCCTGTTTCTTGATCAGTAAAAGATGATTTTTGAAAGCCACCGTTCTTAGGATTATTGTAGTCCCAGCCTGTAATACTTGATTGTTCATATTCACTTTTACAACTGAAAATCAGACAAAAGAATGATAGAATACACAATAAAGAATTAAAATTATTTCTCATTTTATAAAGGTTTATGTTCGCAATTAACGTAAAACTGTTACGATAAGTTTCAAATTTATGCTTTTTTTTAGAAAGATGGACAACTTAATGCTTGCTTAATATTATTTTTATTTTCGCATTGGAAATTAAACTGTATAGAAATCTCATGTGATCCAGAGGAAGCTATATACAAACGAGATAGATTTATATCATAACTGTATCCAATTTTAATTAATCCAACTTTGGTTCCAACTAAAAAAGCATAATTATTATTATCTCTAAACCAAAATCCAATCACATAGGGCCCCTTTTCTGCATAAAGACCCATATTCAATTGCTCATTATAACCTTGTGATTTCCAAATTAAGTTAGGAGACAGAACTAATTTTTCATCGTTTAATAAAGTTTTTTTATTAATTGGTATATGACAACCAAAATTAAGTGTGTATTTTCTTTCAAGTTTTGAATTATTTGAAAAAAAACTTTGTTCAGGCTCAGATAAGTGATGAGTGGAAAAACCCAAAAAAATATTTTCTCTGTAGGCTAAAATCCCGGCACTAAAATCTACTCCTTTTATAGTGTTGTTTAATAAAGAATTAGATGTTGGTAAAACAAATCCTCTTAATGGATCTATCATGTCTATATAAGTTAATTGAGTTTGGTCAAATTTATTCTGCCATAAACTTGCCTCAAACCCTGTTCTTAGAGTGATTTTTTTAGCTATTTTTAACTCATATGAGTATATTCCACTAATCTTATTATTCTGAATTGAATTTGTTAATCTATCTGATATTATTAGAACTCCTAAACCTCCTTTAAATTTCTCGAAATTTTGATCATAAGAAAAGGATGTTGTATTAAAAACATTTGGAATTCCAGTCCATTGAGACCTATGATTTATCCTCATTCTAGGACAAATATTAGTGCCAGCAAATGCTGGGTTAAGATAAATTGGATTGGAATAAAACTGAGTAAATTCTGCGTCTTGACTCTTAATATTTAAACATAAACATATTATAATTATTACGCTTAAATAATTCATGATATTATAATATGTCTTTAATAAATTTACCATTCTAATAATAAAATCATTAATCAATATACCTAAATACAATATTACTTTTAATTTTGAGTTATTAACCAACAAAACTTATTGTGAATTATTGTAAAGCAATTTTAATTTTCTTCATTTTTATTACTGTTCGATCTTTTTCTCAAAAAGAATTTAGAATTGAAAGTAAAATTGAATATGAAATAGTTAAATGGACTAATGATTCAGATACTAAATTAATATCACCTGTTAAAGGCTACTTTGATCAGCTTTCTTTGCAACCCATATTTCAGTACAAATTAAGTTTTGCAGATTATGAAGTTATAAGTTTTGATTTTAGTGAAAGAGCCCTTACACAGAGTGAAACAAGTTCTTATGATGACGCGAAAATTACTAATAATTATAACATTTACTTTAGGAAACAGGAACAAAACTCAAAACAAAAAAACAGTCTTTTATTATTAAATTGTATAAGAAAAGTTAATAATCAACTATTTTTAATTACTGAATTTAAAATCAATTTAGAAAAATCATCAAATATTACGACTCCAAAGAAATCAACGTTTTCAAATCAATCACTTCTAAACGACGGTTCTAACTGGTTTAAACTTGGGAATTTCGAACCTGGAATTTATAAAATTGATTATAACTTTTTAATAAATAATTCAATTATAGATGCAAATATTTCATCCAATAGCATCCATATTTTTTCTAATAATTATGGTCTTTTAAATACTGTTAATAATGATTCTAGGCCAGACGATTTAAATCAACAATCAATTTATATTTATGACGGTGGCGATGATATATTCTCACAAGGAGATTATATTTTATTTTATCTAAATGGCTCTAATAGAATTAATTGGAATGGAAAAAACTTTTTTCACACTAATCATATCTATTCCGATAGTGCATATTGTTTTTTGAACATTGACGATACAAGAGTCTCAAATAGATTAGACAGTACTAATAATCTTAGTCAAAATTTTAATCAAACTATTACAAAATTTAAGGATTTTAAATACTTAAATAATGATAAATTGAATTTATTAAAATCTGGATCTCAATGGTTTGGCGATGTTTTTGATTTAACAAACACTTATAATTATGCTTTCCCATTTAATAATTGTTTGGACTCATCTCACATAAAGTTAAAGTTAATGAGCAAATCGAACTATTCAACAGCTTATTTTTATCCTACTATATTTTCTTTAACACGAACAGTCCCAATCACTTCTTCAGGTCCATCATATTATGCTGATGTAGGAAAAATTGTTGTAGATGAGTTTGATGTTTTAAATAATCCAAATGTTCCATACATACTTAATTTGGAGTATTTTAATAATAACGCACCTTCTTCCAAAGGTTATTTAGATTACATTGAAATTAATTGTGATAGAGCACTTTTTATTGATAATCAACAATTCAATTTCAGAATTCCAAATTTTGGAACATCAAATAGTTATTCCAAAATAATTTTAGAAAATTCAAACTCTGTTGATATGGTTTGGGATATTTCTAATAATTCTGACATTAAAAATTTATCATTTTTAAAAAACAGCTCACAATTGTTCTTTCTTTCAAAAATAGATACGCTCAGGCATTTTATTGCTGTTTCTGGAACAAACTTTCCAGTTCCAAAGTTTATAAAACGAGTTTTAAATCAAAATTTACATGGATTTGGAAGAACAGATATGATAATCGTTTCGCCTGCTGAGTTTTTATCAGCAGCACAAGATTTAAAATTATTACATCAAAATGAAGGTTTAGAAGTTGTTTTAGTTACTGATGAGGAAATTTACAATGAATTTTCTGGAGGATTACCAGATGCTACAGCTATTAAACAATTTTTAAGAATGTTTTATGTCAGAGAAAATGGAAATCCAAATACAATTCCCAAATATTGCTTGCTTTTTGGTGACGGAACATATGACAATAGAAATATTTTGGGCCATAATAAAAACTTATTACCAATTTTTGAATCTAGCGAATCTATAAGTGTTGTTAATACTTATGCTTCAGATGATTATTTTGCAATTTTATCAGATGGAGCATCAATGCAAAATACAGATTTTTTAAATATAGGTGTAGGAAGATTGGTAGTAAACAATTTATTAGAGGCTAATGAAATGGTTCAAAAAATCAGAAATTATACTACCGAAGATCAAAATTCCTCAAATAATTTAACTTGTAATAACAACTTAGCAAATAGTATTTATGGAGACTGGAGAAATAAAGTAGTTTTAGTAAGTGATGATGAGGACAATAACGCATATTTTAATGATATAGAAATAATGTCCTCGAAAATCTCTACAAACAAACCTTCGGTAAACATCTCAAAAATTCATTCCGATGCATATGCCCAGCTATCAACAACTGTTGGAGAAAGAATTCCAGATGCAGCAGACGCAATTAATCAGAAAGTAAATAATGGAGCAATTTTGGTAAACTACATTGGTCATGGAGGTGAAACAGGATGGGCTCAAGAACAAATCTTAACAGTTCCTACCATTAAAGATTGGGACAATAATAAATCAATGCCGGTATTTATGACTGCTACTTGTGAGTTTGGTAGATTTGATGACCACGACCGAGTTTCCGCAGGAGAATATATCCTCATAAATAAAAACGGTGGTGGAATAGGATTATTTACTACAACAAGGTTAGTTTATGCAACACCTAACGAATGGCTTAATAGATTCTTTTATGACACTGTTTTTGATTTTGTAAATAATAAACCGCAAAGGCTCGGAGATATTTATATGGGAACTAAAAACAAATTTGCTCAATTTAGTGCTGATAAAAATTATAGAAAATTTGCACTTTTAGGCGATCCAGCAATTGAGTTTGCCTTGCCTGAATTTAAGGTTCAAATTGACTCTTTCAATACTGATACTATTAATGCATTAAGCGAAGTTGGTGTATATGGACATTTAGATGATAATTTCGGGAATCAATTGACAAATTTTAATGGTAAAGTATACCTTACTTTTTATGATAAAAAATCATCTTTGTCAACTCTTGGAACTAACTCTGGATCGGATAAGTTGTCTTTTGAAACATGGAAAAACATTATTTATAAAGGTAAGTCTACTGCAACAAATGGTAATTTCAGTTTTACATTTAAAGTTCCTAAAGACATTAGCTATGAATACGGGTTTTCAAGAATGAGTTTATATGCAGAAGATGGGTCTATTGATGCTAATGGATATAACGAATCGCTTATAATTGGAGGGATCGAAAATAATGCAACAATTGATGAACAGGGCCCCCAACTTGAAATATTTTTAAATGATGAGAATTTTGTTTCGGGTGGTATTTCTAATAGTGATCCACTTTTAATGGTTTCGGTTTTTGATGAAAATGGAATTAATACGGTTGGCAATGGAATAGGTCATGATATTGAGTTAGTTATTGATAATAACTATAATAAATCTATTATTTTAAATGATTACTATGAATCAGATTTAGACACCTATAAAAGTGGTAAAATAAAATTTGAATTAAATGAGTTGTCCCCGGGAGAGCATACTTTAAAAATTAAGGTTTGGGATAATTACAACAATTCATCCTCAAGAGAGCTAACTTTCGTTGTAGTTGAAGAAACTGAAATAAAATTATCTCACGTTCTTAATTATCCAAATCCTTTCACAACTAAAACTGCATTTTTTTTCGAACATAATCAAAACTGCGATTTTTTAGATCTAAGTATAATAATTTACTCTGTGACAGGCAGAGTAGTTAAAAGAATTAATAGAAGAATTCATAATGAAGGTTTTAGATCGGAAGGTATCTTTTGGGATGGAAAAGATGATTTTAATGAAACGTTGGCTAAGGGAGTTTATTTATATAACCTTAGTATAACTAACGAGCAAGGAATGAAAGCTGATAAAACACAAACTATGTTCCTTCTAAAATAATTAATATCTAAATACTATTTATATATATTTGTCGTTGGCACTATCGTAATTTAAATAAATGAGATTTATAAAAATAAAAATATTGAAATTAGCTTTAACGAGTTTAGCTGTTTTAATCTTTAGTAATTTAACATTTTCCCAAATATCTACCCAACAATTAGGAGGAAGTGAAATTAATACCATTACAACAGCTGTCCCATTTCTACTAATATCTCCTGACTCTAGGTCTGGCGCAATGGGAGATGCTGGAGTTGCTATTAGTCCAGATGCTAACGCTATTCATTGGAATCCTGCTAAATTAGTATTTATAGACCCAATGGATGATGTAGGGTTTTCTTTATCTTATTCTCCATGGTTGAGAGCACTTGTAAACGATATAAACTTAGTATACTTATCTGGATATAAAAGAATTGATAGGTTTTCTACTGTAGGAGCTTCTTTGAGGTATTTTTCTCTTGGAAATATAACTTTTACAGATGATTTTGGAACTACAATCAGAGATTTTAAACCAAATGAACTTTCCCTTGACGTTGTCTATTCTAGAAAGTTAAGTGATAATTTTTCAGCAGGTTTATCCGCTAGATATATTTATTCTAATTTAACTGGTGGCGTTACTAGTGGTGGCGCAGATACTAAGCCTGGCCAAAGTATTGCTACTGATCTATCACTTTATTATATCACAAACTCTTTTAGATTAGCTGATAAACCTTCTAGTATTGCTTTTGGAACAAACATTTCAAATATTGGAGCTAAAATTAGTTACACCGAAGCAGCTAATTCAGACTTCATCCCAACTAATTTAAGACTAGGAACTACCCTTAATATGGAATTAGACGAATTTAATAAGTTTTCTTTTTCCATTGATGCCAATAAATTACTTGTCCCAACTAATCCGGAAACGGAACCTGGTACTACAACAATTGTTTCGGGTAGAGATAATAATGTAGGGCCAGCTACTGGAATATTTGGTTCATTTAATGATGCCCCTGGTAATGTTTTGTTGGATGACAATGGGGATTATTATGTAGAAAAAGGATCTATACTTAAAGAAGAGCTCAATGAAATTAACTTATCATTTGGAGCCGAGTTTTTATATAGCGAAGTTTTTGCCTTGAGGGCAGGCTATTTTTACGAGCATCCAACTAAAGGTAATAGAAGATTTTTATCCTTTGGAGCAGGTGTTAAATATAATGTTTTAGAATTAGATTTGTCTTATATATTAGCACTTACACAACAAAGTCCTTTAGCAAATACCATTAGGTTTTCTATAAAGTTAAATATGGGTTCATCTGCTAAATCCGAAGAATGATCAAGAAATTAGATTTCTCTTATGATTCATATGAATCTATAAACGAACTTAATTCAAAGGATCAAAAATTATTAATATCAGCTGAGCAAATTCTTGAAAAATCTTATTCTGTTTATTCGGGCTTTAGTGTTGGTGCTGCAGCATTACTAAGCAATGGAGAGATAGTTTGTGCAAATAATCAAGAAAACATTGCATACCCTTCATCAATGTGTGCAGAAAGAGTTCTTTTTTATTATTGTAAGTCAAATTTCCCAGACTGTATTATTGAAAAAGTAGCAATCACTGTTAAAGCAGTTGAGAAAATAATTGATGAACCAATTTCCCCATGCGGAGCATGCAGACAAGTAATGTTTGAGTATGAGAATAATCAAGATAAAAAGATTAAAATACTACTTAAAGGTGAGGTAGGAAATGTATATGAAATAGACAGTATTACAGATTTACTTCCATTAGGTTTTCAGACTGATGTTCTAAAACGTTATTAAAATCCATTCGAAAACTTAAATTTCTTTTCATATATACTATATTTGTTGAAAATATTTTGATATGTCTACAACAACCATAGAAAAACCAGTAAAAAACCAAGTTAAAAAAACCTTGAACTTTTCTAAAAAACAATATTTAAAATGGTATAAAGACATGCTTCTTATGCGTAAAATTGAAGAGCGCATAGGGCATCTATACATTCAACAAAAATTTGGTGGTTTTTGTCATTTATATATTGGACAAGAGGCTGTTGTTGCCGGAACTGCTTCCGCCTGTGCTAAAGAAGATAAACATATTACAGCCTACAGAGATCATGCTCATCCAATTGCTTTAGGTGTTCATCCTAAATATATGGTGGCTGAATTATACGGAAAGAAAACGGGAATGTCTAAAGGAAAAGGTGGTTCCATGCATATGTTTAATAAAGAAGTTAATTTAATGGGCGGCCACGGAATAGTTGGAGCGCAAATCCCAATGGGT